>NNBU01000012.1_pt1 | contig 113482 bp, 104 predicted proteins | sample 1173781 | NCBI WGS metagenome assembly NNBU01 (sample SAMN07173937, study PRJNA388173) | plant metagenome | biome: Plant school; feature: Soil; material: Symbiotic tissue of Blasia pusilla L.; isolation source: symbiotic tissue sample KVJ2 | host: Blasia pusilla | place: Norway: Troms, Kvaloya...
GTGCCACTAATAGCAAAGTCAAAGGGGCTTTCATTACTATCGTTGTTGTTTAAACTGAGGCTGCCACTATAAGTACCAGGTGTAACGGTGTTGAGTGCCACCGATATCGTGGTGGAAGCATTCGCAGCCACACTCGTCGGAAGAGTCCCGACTAAACTAAATCCGTCGGGAAGTTTAAGATTACTCAGGTTGAGTGCAGCTGTACCGGTGTTCTTGATAGTAAAGGTTTTGGTGAGGGTGTTACCGACAATAGCCTCGCCAAAGTTAATGGCAGTACTGCTGCCATCTGCAATGTCAACTGCACCATTGAGAACTTGGATTTCTGGAGCCGGAACGGGTTTAACTGTGCCACTAATAGCAAAGTCAAAGGGGCTTTCATTACTATCGTTGTTGTTTAAACTGAGGCTGCCACTATAGGTGCCAGGTGTAACGGTGTTGAGTGCCACCGATATCGTGGTGGAAGCATTCGCAGCCACACTCGTCGGAAGAGTCCCGACTAAACTAAATCCGTCGGGAAGTTTAAGATTACTCAGGTTGAGTGCAGCTGTACCGGTGTTCTTGATAGTAAAGGTTTTGGTGAGGGTGTTACCGACAATAGCCTCACCAAAGTTAATGGCAGTACTGTTGCCATCTGCAATGTCAACTGCGCCATTGAGAACTTGAATTTCTGGGGCGGTAGCGATCATACGGGGAGCTTCGTATGCGCCAATGTCAATCAATGCAGTGCCATTGCCATCACCATCCTGAGGACTCTTCCCAGTGAAGCCATTGAAAAGACTGGAACCAGCATCAATCGCGGCGCTTCCAGGTTTGAGCGCAAAATTCCTTTTGGCTGCATCAATAAATTGGGGATCTTTACCCAAAATATTTTGTAACCCTGTGGCTTTTAAATTATCTGAAGCTTGGAATTGATCAGAGTTATAAACAAGGTTGCGATCAAAGGTTATATTTTTGGCGTATTTGATAACGTTAGCGTTTTGATTGTCACTTGCAAATAGAATGTTATTGTAGGCACGTACATCCTCTGAATACGTAACTTTTATTTCTCCTGAATCTTTCAGAACACGACCATTTTGATAAGCAGTGTTGTTGACAATATCAACATTTTTGCTCTTGAAAGCATTAATACCTGCACCGCCGTTATTGTAGACTATGTTATTTGCAATTAATGCTTTCCCGTTATACGGTACACCACCCCTAGACTGAATGGTGGTATCAAGCATGATACCGTGTCCTTCGGTTATTTCGCCCGCTTGCTTCCAAGGTACTAGGCTTTGATTATTGTAGACAATATTTTCTCTAAAAATAATCTTGTAGTCAGTAGTATTGTTATCAGTGTTGACTCCATAGACTAAGCTAATCCCTTGAGTACCATAAGGCGAATACCAAGAGTTTCCAGACACAATATTTTTCTCGATAGTGATGTAGTCTGAATCGCTCATTGCAATGCCTCCACCTGGAAAGTCATGGACTGTGTTACCAGTGATGACAATGTGATGAGGGATAGTACCACCCACTCCTTTGCTATCTTTCCAAGGTTTTATAGCGATTCCATTACCAGTGGTAAGAGGATTGTCAAGATTGTCTTTTTGACTTAAAGCATATTCTAAAGTGACACTTTCCCGATTTCCCTCTATATCAAGTCCTTCAATCCGCACGTAGGATGAACTAAATACATTAATGCCATCTCTTGCTACTTTTAACTTAGGCGTATGTCCTGGATAAGCTTTGATTGTTGTCCAGTTATCTGGCGATCCATTTTTGTTAAAAAGTATAAACCCTTTGTCATAGTTTCCGTTCATGACGTAGAGCGTGTCACCTGTTTGCATCTGATACACGGCTCTGCCCAAGGAGCGAAAGGCATTTTCTTCATTTGAGCCATTATTTTTATCGTTGCCTGTTCCAGAAACGTAGTATGTTTTGCCAGCCATTATATTTACTCCGAATGTGTGTAAGGGGAATTAGTAGTACACTCTGAGCAACTTTCTTCAGTTGCTAAGTAGTTATTTGAATGGGTTATCTGTCTGTAATTTTCAGGACATTCACATTTGTCCGATCGCGACTTGAAATCGCATCGGTTGTAGAAACACTGTTGTAAATTTGAAAAATTTTCTTCTGTTAACCGTTGATGGTTAAATCAGGGGTATCAATACCGTCAATCGTCAGGGTTTTGTTGAGGGTGATCGGACGATTAGCGCACAGACGCTTCACCTCCGGGCTTATTTTCAGATATTGCTCTGATTAACAAGGCTGGATGGAGTCGAATTGAATCGTATTTTCATCTGTAACAGTTGCGTAGGCGTAGCCCATCGTAAACATCGCTGCTTTTTGCACAGCCAGCTTTACATCTGCTATACTTCGGTAGAGCGATCGCATTTGGCATAGTAATTCTTCTGAACTTTATCCGTTGTTTTCGGTCAGGAAGTTGCCAAATTGGCATGGTAAAACGCACCCCTGGCTGATAACTGAGGACTTAAAGTTACAGTGGTCAAAGTTAAATTGGTTGAAACTTTAGTAGGTTGACCCCTTAATTTAAGGGAACTAATGTAACAACTAAGTCGAACCTGTTCTAAGCGGTGTAACTGAGCCTTGTGAACTTAGTTAAAAGTAACCTTTACAAATAGTAATTGATATCAGTAAATACCCAGAATCTAGTATGCTTTTTTACAACAAAATCAAAAAAACTATGGAAGCTTCTAGTGGAGTGCTGTTAATTTCCAGAGTGATATGGAAATAAAAAGCTCTTTGTGCAAGGATTTGATGAAATTTATCTAAATATTTTTAAAGAAGCCATGCCTTCTCTATGAGACGCTATGGGTAGCTTGCTTAAGAGTAGGGTACGGTGGGCTATACCTACGCCAATACCATCTAATTTAATTCAAAATTAAAGAACTCCTAAAGTCTTTAGGACTTACGCAAAAGTCACAGAATTACGTCATTACGAGCGTATCGCTTCTCGTAGAGAAGCGACGTAATCGCCTAAAACTCTGGGATTGCTTCCCTACACTACGTTCCGGTCGCAATGACAAATTTTGCTTGCGTAAGTCCTGGTATTTTGACTTTTAATTTCCCCAAAGGAGGACTGAGACATGGTGCAAAAAGACTTACTATCACTGCTCCCCTGCTTCCTACTCCTCCATTCAGAACTCAGTTTATCGTTGCGATCGGGTAAGAGAGAAGATAGTTTGGTTTGATGGCGCCAACTTACTTCATCTTCATAAATATGAACACTAAAATAAATTCCAAAATACCTGTTGCTTTAACCATTGCTGGTTCAGATAGCGGTGGCGGTGCAGGAATTCAAGCTGATTTACGCACCTTTGCCTTTCACTGTGTCCACGGTACTAGTGCTATAACCTGCGTTACGGCACAAAACACTCTAGGAGTGAAAAGAGTTGATGCCATGTCAAGAGAGGCTGTTGTGGCGCAAATTCAGGCAGTAGCTGAGGATATTGGCATACAAGCTGCCAAAACGGGAATGTTGCTTAATCAGGAAATTATCTTTGCTGTTGCCCAGCAGGTGGAAGCTTTACAAATCGATAATCTAGTAGTTGATCCGGTAATGGTGTCACGTACGGGGGCGCAATTGATTGATGATGATGCAGTGAAGACCCTGTGCCATGCCTTGATTCCCAAGGCGGTTGTAATCACGCCCAATCGCTATGAAGCCCAGATTTTGAGCGGTTTACAAATTAATTCCTTGGAGGATATGCAAGCTGCTGCTGAAATTATTCACAATACTTTAAAGACGAACGCTGTTTTAGTTAAAGGTGGAGGTATGCAGGGAGATTTGCGTGGCGTTGATATCTGGTTTGATGGGGACAAGTTGGAAGTTTTGACTTGCCAGCAAGTAGAGACAAAAAATACCCACGGTACTGGTTGTACACTATCGGCTGCGATCGCTGCTAATCTAGCTAAGGGAAAAGACTTGTGGCAGGCGGTACAACTAGCAAAAGAGTATGTGACTACAGCCCTCACTTACGCCCTAGATATTGGCGAAGGCCAAGGCCCTGTAGGACACTTCTTTCCATTGTTACGAAATTAACCTTTTGTGATCAAGGAAATTGGGAACTAGGGCATGGCGATGGAGGCACAGAAGCAGAAAAAGAGCGGGAAAATCACTAATGCCTAATGCCTAATCTCCAATGCCCAATTCCCCAATAATAAATCTTTGCCCTTTCGCAATTTTTCTATTATTCTTGGGCATAGTTTCAGGGCTGACTATCTCTGTTAGCATCTCTGTACGATCTAATTACCTTGATTTTTAATACCAAGCCCCGATGCGAACAACCATAGGTTCTGTTCACAGGAATTCGCCAACACCCACTACTCAAGCCTACCCTCCCTCTGTACCACTATCTGTATACAGGGAATTGTCAACAGAGTTGCAAGCAGCACAGGCGAGGCTAAGTGCAATCACCACCCAAAATCAGCAATTAGCACAAGAAAATCAACTATTACGCCAAGAAATTACGAAAGTCGTTGAGTCTTTTTCTCGGTTGCAAAATTTTGTGGATTCTCATGCTACTCCTAGTTATCATCAAACTACCCAAGCTGTCGGCAACGTTAAAAGTGCCGCCAAGCAGCCAGTAACGCAAGCACATCCCCGTCAGCAGGTTTCTCGTTCGCGTCCACCCGTTGTACCCAAGGCGCCACACGAAAAAAACCGCCGCCAAGACTTTTCTATACCTGTAATAGAAATGAATTTCCCGATACCAGAACCAGTTTTTATAGAAGAGCAACAAGTAAGTTATTATTCCACTACTGAGCCAGATGCCAAGGGACTTAATGGTTGGTGGTTAATTATTACCATCTTATTAATCATGCTGACTGCCTTTAGTGCTGGATATTTCGTTGTGCGTCCCTTATTTGAACATCAGAAACGTTAGTTGACATTCCCACAGTCAGCAGCAGCAGTCTTTCAGGCTACCGTAAAATTTGTCTGCAATCACTCTCTAAATATCCAAACAAATCTGCTCAATGGCGGAGTTGATCTATTTTTAGGTTATAAAAGCTACATAAAATGCTAAATTGACAGCAACTTCTTTCTGTTAGAACCTCAAAGATTATCCAATTAATAAATCTTTCCTAGTTCTGATGTCCCAAACCTTTTGAAAAAAGTGGTAATTATTACATATCTTTTAGGAAAAGCACTGCTAGTTACAGCTTCAGACTGCGGATCTGGTTAGATATATAAACGAAGCTAGTAGAAGTCAGGAGTCAAGAAGATGAAAAAAGTAGAAGCTATTATCCGCCCATTTAAGCTAGATGAGGTAAAAATTGCCTTAGTTAACGCTGGTATTGTCGGTATGACTGTTTCTGAAGTCCGGGGGTTCGGGCGGCAGAAAGGCCAAACTGAACGGTATCGCGGTTCTGAATACACCGTTGAGTTTCTGCAAAAACTCAAAGTGGAAATTGTAGTTGACGATAATCAGGTTGATATGGTGGTGGACAAAATTATTGCTGCTGCCCGCACTGGTGAAATCGGCGATGGTAAAATTTTCATCTCGCCTGTTGAGCAGGTGATTCGGATTCGTACTGGGGAAAAGAACACAGAAGCAGTTTAAAAAAGTTAGGAGTTAAGAGTTAAGAGTTAAAAGTTATAAGTCAGGAATAATGAATCAAGATTTAGCAAAATTCATAACTCCTAACTCTTGTACAGACGCGATTAATCGCGTCTCTCCTAACTCTTGTACAGACGCGATTAATCGCGTCTCTCCTAATTATTAACTCTCTCTAATTGCGGAAGTAAAGCTGTCAAAGCTTTGCCTCGATGACTAATTGACCCCTTCAACTCTCGTGTCATCTCAGCAAAGGTCAATTGCAACTCTTGCACATAAAAAATTGGGTCGTAGCCGAAACCACTATCACCACGAGGTGCGTGGAGAATTTCGCCGTGACAAACACCTTCAGATTGTAATACGATCGCACCATCAGGACGAGCGATCGCTACTGCACAAACAAATTGAGCTTGCCGATTTATCTCGTTGCCTAATTCTCTCAATATCCTAGCAATGCGTTCTGAGTCGGTTTTGGCGTAACGTGCAGAATACACCCCTGGTGCGCCATTTAGGGCATCTACTTGCAAGCCGGAATCATCAGCAATTGCCCAGTTTCCTGTCGCTTTAGCAATTTGTGATGCTTTCAGACAAGCGTTAGCGGCAAAAGTTTCACCCGTCTCTTCAATGTCTAATTCTTCAGGTTTGAGGGTTAATTCCCAACCAGAATTTTCCAGGTAAGCTTGCATTTCCCGCAACTTACCTGGATTTCCTGTGGCTACTACAAGTAATTTGGTCATTAGTCATTAGTCATTGGTCATTGGTCATTAGTCATTTACCAAGGACAAAGGACAAATGACTAATAATTAATTTTACTCCGCCCACTGTTTCGCCCAAGCAAGAGTTTGATGCACTTGCTCAATTGTCGGGGCTTCGCAGTATAAGCGTAAAACTGGCTCAGTACCGCTAAAGCGAATCATTAACCAGCTTTTATCAGCTAAACGATATTTGTAGCCGTCAATTGTTTGGCAATCAATTACTGCTTTCCCTGCAATTTCCGTTAAGGGTTGGGTTTGCAGTTGTTGCAAAAGGCGCGATCGCACCTGCATATTTGCTAAGGGTAAATCAATGCGATCGTAAGCTGAGGTAAACCCTGTCTGTTTCTGCAAGTAGCGATAATATTCACCTAAATCCAAACCAGATTCGACGATCGCCTCTAGGACGTACAATGCTGACAGCAGGGCATCGCGTTCGGGAATATGACTGCCATAGCCAATTCCTCCTGACTCTTCGCCACCCAGTAACACTTTTGCTACTAACATTCTGTCAGCTATGTATTTATAACCAACTGCTGTCTCAAAGACTGAGAGGTTATGTAGTGCTGCTACAAGGGGCATCAAGTCAGAACCACTAACAGTTTTGACTATTTCACCACTAAAGCCGCGCCGTAGAGTTAAGTGGTCGATTAATATCGGGATTAATACTTGGGAACTTAGGAAGTTTGCTTCTCCATCTACTGCTGCAATGCGATCGCAGTCTCCATCAAATACCAACCCCACTGTTAAACCTGATTTATCGGTTTCTCGGTGAGTCTTGATGACTTCAAATAGCTTTGAAAGGTATTTTGGTAAGGGTTCCGGCGCACCGCCACCAAATAGGGGATCGCGATCGCTGTTGATTTCTTTGACTTGATTGCCTAGTAGTCTCGCCAATCCGCCAGCCGCAGCGCCATGCATGACATCGGCAAATAACGTCAGTTTGCCAGATGCGATCGCTTCTCGAAGTTTGGCAATATCAACTTTACGTTCTAGTGCTTGGGTATAACTGGGCCAAGGATCGAATTTTTCTTGCTTGCCTGGGGTAGCTGCTAGCGGGACTCCCACCGACAACTGATCTTCTATCTCTTTTGTGACTTCTGGCGGTACTGATCCACCAAAATAACCCTTGACTTTTAAACCCAAATATGAACCAGGATTATGACTGGCTGTAATTACCAGCGCTCCTAAAGCATTGAGTTCTTTTGCTGCCCAACTATAAGCTGGGGTTGGGGCATAAGTTTCGCTCAGTAGCACATCAAATCCGACAGAGGTAACAGTATCGGCAACAGCACGAGCAAAGTCTTCAGCCATGAATCGGCGATCGTAACCGACAATTATTGTCCGGCTACCCACCGTAGAAAAATATGTATCATATAATACTTTTGCGGCGACTGGCGCGACCAGGGCTAGGCGTTCAAAGGTGAACTCGTCACCAATAACACCCCGCCAGCCGTCTGTACCAAACTTGATTGAGTTAGCTACAACTGGCATCTAAGTATCCTAACTGTCTACTTGAGGATTCTAGCATTTATACAGTGTATAAAGTAAAAAAAGAATCTAGTAAAAATATGTACTAATAATAGTATTCCGCTATTTCAACACGAAAATGAGTGAATTTGTGTAATGGAGATGCCTAGGTGTAGCCCATCGTAGACATTGCTTTGATCTTAGAGAAATAAATCAAACGATAAATCTGATTTTTACCTTCATGCATTGACTAAGGTTTTTGTCAAGACTGTTTTTAGATTCACTTACTTTAAATTCCCGATTAATACCATACCGAATACTGTAATAATTCGAGCTACTTAATGTATTTGATTTGCCATATACAGTGTATTAATATCTGAGCCATTGCAAGTAGTATCAAATATTAATTATGTCGGCTCATCGCTATGTAATATTTGCGTGTATAAATTGTATAATCACTTTGACCAATGGATCTGGAGCCGCACAAGTAACTCATTACCTCAATCCTAGTCCCAATCTCCTACAGTTTCCCTCTAAACCAGAAGAAGTCAAGCTTCAAGGAAATCAACCGATTACTCTACAGCAAGCTTTGGAATTAGCACGACGTAACAATCTTGAATTGCAAGGGGTGTTATTCCAGATAGAACGTAGTCGCGCTGCTTTACGAGAGGTACAAGCTGGGATGTATCCAACCATTAATCTGAGTGCTGATTTGAGTCGCGCTCAGTCTGCTTTTGGTCAGCTTTCTACAGAACAACTAGATCAACAAGCTCAATTTTCATCTACTCAGAGCTTTAGCCAAGATGAACCTACTACAACTTTTAGTGGGAGTGTGCAACTAAGTTATGGTCTTTATAATTTTGGGCCAGGTGCTTCCAGCAGAGGAGCAGCCCAAGAGCAGGTGCGCCTAGATGAATTGGAAATAGAGCGTCTGTCAGAAGAAATCCGCCTGAATGTCACCTTGGATTACTACAATTTGCAACAAGCAGATGAACAAGTCCGAATTAATCAGTCGGCTGTACAAAATTCGGAAGCTAGTTTGCGAGATGCAGAAGCTTTAGAAAGAGCTGGTGTGGGTACGCGATTTGATGTGCTGCGATCGCAGGTAAACTTAGCAAATGCTCAACAAGAACTGACTAATGCTAGATCCCAGCAGCAAATTGCCCGTCGTCAGTTAGCAATTCGGTTAAGTTTGACGCAGTCAATTAATATCAGTGCAGCAGATCCTGTACATTTAGCTGGTCTTTGGCAGCCAACACTAGAAGAAACTATTATATTAAGCTTTCAAAACCGACCAGAACTGAAACAACGATTGATAGAGCGACGGATTGCTCAATTACGGCAAAAAGTAGCGCTTTCTCGATTGAAACCACAAGTCAGCTTCGTTGCTAGCTATGATCTGGAAGATGTATTTGATGATGGCGTTAGTGTTCTCGATGGTTATTCTTTAGGAGTTCAAGCAACCTTGAGATTGTTCGATGGAGGAGTTGCAAAAGCTCAAGCGGCTCAACGGAATATAGAAATTAGGATTGCTGAGACGCAATTTGCCAACCAAAGCAATAATATTCGGTTTGAAGTGGAACAAGCTTATTCACAATTGCAGTCTAACTTGGATAATGTGAAAACTTCTACTGTGGCTTTAAATCAAGCTAGAGAAGCCTTGAATTTTGCACGTTTACGTTTCCAAGCAGGTGTGGGTACTCAAACTGACATTATCAACACAGAAAACGATTTGACTCGAGCAGAAGGTAATCGAGTCCAAGCTATTTTGGATTATAACCGCGCTTTAGCTCAATTACAACGAACTGTCACTTCCAGACGAACACACTAAGTTCGTTAATTCAAAAAATAAAAATTAGTTAACTATTTGCTTAGTTGAGATTGATATATTTAATTTTGAATCATAACAGTGAAAAAATTAGAGAATATGAAAGCATGATTTTGGCTTTTGAGATAAAATTATCCGATTTTTTAAACCTCCTAAAGTAGACTAGAGATATTAATGCTGTTATCAAAAATTATGAATATAAAAAACTTATTCTTTACAACTTTAACTGGAGTTACTATACTATTAATTCCTTCCGCAGTGGCACAGACATCCTCCATCTCAAGTTCAACATCTTCTAGAATTATTAGAGAAGCTATAGCTACAAAAAGAATAAATTGGGGACTCCGGAAAGACTCTCCTCCTATTAGCTCTCAAGATGGGATTGGTCGCTGGCAAGGTTTTTGTAACAATTTAACAGATTTACTAGATAAATATTTAAGGGAAAAACAATTTATTAACAATGATATCAATATAGTCAGATATCCAATCAGCATTCAAGACAGGTTTAAAAAAACTCGATATCCTTATCAGGACTCTCTTCATCTTGCTGGCGAATGTGGTTCAGATTCAATTAGAAAAGACGAAACAGGAATTACCTTTTCTCACGTTTTTTTTGCTACTAAAACATTACTTTTAATTCGTAAAACTGAAGAATCAAAATTTTCATTTTTAAAAACAAATTCACTACCTGATTTTTCCAGTAATTCAAAACCTAAAATTGGAGTTATCAATACTAGTATAACCCCAGACAGGCTTCAAAGCTATTTCAATTCCCTTCTTTCAGAAATGGAGATAGTCAATATTCAAGGTGGTAGGGCACAATTGATTAATGCTCTTGTAAATAAAAAAGTTGATGCAGTGGCTAGCGATGAAATAATTTTGAGAAGAATTTTAAAAGAATTAGATTTAGAAACACAAAATGAATTTTATATTGACTCAGAATTAGTAATAAGCTACGAAAGTTATGGATTAATACTTCCAAGTGATGATAGTAAATGGGTACAAATAATTAACCAATTTTTTATTGATAAAAAAGACAATATACAGCTACTAACTAAACAATATATTATTTCTCCCCCTCCACCACCATTTCCCAAAGAACGAATTTTTATTTTGTTGATGATAATAGCAACACTATGTGGCTTAACTTGGGTAGGTTATATGTATTGGGTTAAACGACAAAATTTCCGATCAGAAAGAAAGCCTAATTTTGACTCAAAAACTCCTATATTTGCTAATGGCTATGCTTTACTTATTGGTGTTGGGGAATCTGCCTACCAACCTTTGTCCTTACCAATCACTGTTAAAGACATTCAGGCACTTCATCAAGTTTTAGTTGATCCAAATTTCTGTGCCTATCGTAATGACTCAGAACACGTTCGGCAGTTACATGATGAACAAGCCACACGCAGTAAAATTCTGGAACAGTTGAACTGGCTGAAGGAAGAGGCGGAAGCTAATCCAAAAGCTACGATGGTTATTTATTATTCAGGACATGGATGGTTTAATAGAAGCCAAGATCGCTACTATTTACTGCCACATGATGTTAACCCCTTCGACCTTGAAGGCTCATCTTTGAGTGCAGAAGACTTTACTAATGCTTTGCGCCAGATTAAGTCCAAGCGTCTCTTGGTAATCATCGATAGTTGCCATGCAGCAGGAATGGCAAGCGCTAAAGCTAAAGCAATTCCCCCTAACTTTGAGGAAATCCCTGTTCCCAAGAGTGTGATTGATGATTTAAGTCAAGGTGAGGGTCGGGTAGTTTTTACTTCATCCAAAGGAGAAGAAAGTTCCTGGATCAGACCTGATGATGAAATGAGCATTTACACTTACCATCTCATTGAAGCTTTGCAGGGAAAAGGCAATCAGTCTCATGAGGATTTTGTAAAGATTTCTCATTTGATGGACTATCTCAGTCATAAAGTACCTAAGAGTGCCTTAACTCTATGTAGAAAAGCACAGACTCCTAATTTCGACTTCAAGGGTGAAGACTTTCCTGTTGCTCGACTAAACGATCGCCGCCCCGATTCAAACAACAGAAGGTCAAAAGGGATTAACTAATCAACAGTCAAAATTTGTTTGTAAATTACCAGAACAACTCAACTGGGATTGCCCTGATGATTTGCTATTATGAGCGATCGCTCCACCTACACAAATCTCTTTTTATATATAAACATTAATAATCCTTAATAGTATTAACTATTAAGGATTGTTAACATGAGCAACAACTGCTCACAAACCTGATTGTTCCTTAAAAATCATCGAGAAACTGACTAAGGCGACTGATTACGGGGTCAACCTCTTGAGGAGGGGTAGCAACAGTATAAGAAGTATTATTTACTACTTCTAATTGAGTTGGAGACGGAGTGAATGATCGATCGTTGACTATGAGCGCCAGTTGTGCAACTTGTTGAGAAAGTTGCAGTAGATGATGTTCCATCGCCTCCAAACGATTAGATCCCTTGGCAAAAAAACGTTCCTCAAGTCCAGCCACTTGACGTTGCAGTTCACCGATTTGTTGTTCAATCGGTGTTGTTACTGCTGTTTGTGGAGCAGGTTGTACAGGTTCCGGTACACATAAAGATTGCCATAAGGCTTCTTTACAGAGGTCGCTGAAAGTCTTGTCTGGTTGTTTTTCCAAATAACTTTCTACTTGCGCTAACAAGCTTTCATCAGCAAGCTCTGGGTTGAACGTGACGGATTTAACTACCTTTTTTGACCATTGGAACATCAGCTTTATGCCCTAGCAGCGCGATTGGAGGATAATTGTGCCTCTCCATAAATATACTGCCCCAAAGCATTCGCCTGACGGGAAGGTGCTGCTAAATGAGCATTAATCTTTGCTTCTTTGAGCAGACGTTGAACGTCGTCCCAGAAGAACTCACCACCCCCGCCAGTGAGAATCACATCGGTGACGCGTTCTGGCAACCAGGCTAGCACACGGCTACAGATTTCGCGTGAAAACATCTCCGTGAGGTTAGGAAGAAAATCGTCTAGGTTGGTGGGCTTGCTAGCGCCTTTAGGACGGTAATAGCGTTCACCTCTGGGTTTGTTCACAGCAGAAATCAGTGCTAGAGATTGACTATCTGCTCCCTCGATTTCGGCAGACACCAATTCATAAAACTTATTCATGCCGAAGTCTTCGCTCTTAGAAGCACCTCTGGCAAAACGGAAGTTATCTACCATCAAAAGATCGACGGTTTGATGTCCAATATCAACGATCGCCACTGATATTTTTGTAAAATCGGGACTGCCAGGACTTTTCTTTGGTTGAGCTTCAGACCACAGCAGACTGCCGTAACCTTCTGGCATTACCCAAACTTTATTGACATTCAGCGACACAGATTCGCCTCGGAAGTTCAACACATGAGGGCCACCTACTTGGCTAATCAACTGTGCTTTTTCCTTTTCAAATTGCTCCAAGGAAAGAAAAGGCAGACCTAGTACGACTGAGATATCATCTCTGAGTTTGAAGTAGCCAGCACTTGCTAACACTTTTACCAGTGCAGCTTCTACCTTAGATTGCCCGACTCCTAAATTCGCCCCAAAATCGGCTGCCAGTTGACCAACAGCATATCCATTTCCTTGATACTCCAGCCATAAATCCATTAAGGGGTCAGTAGCCCTGGCTTCAAAAACACCACCGCGTACTTGTTCTATTGACATCTGCTTGACGTTGGCAGGTACGAACACCACATTACCGGGTTCACGACTCACACAAGTTTTTGTGGAAGTTCTGCCTAAATCAACGCTGAGAATGGTTTTCCCGGAACCACCGGCTGGCTTGCTAGCGGGAGGATTATTAACAGCATTCATAGGAGTCGATGCTAACGGCTGCCTATTCATGGGTATAGCAGCACTATTCATAGGGGTAGCGGCGGAAGGTTGGTCTGTCATGAAAGCTCCTAGTTCAAACTTAACTGTAAAAAGTTGTCATGCTCATCTTACAAAAATGCGAGCAACCAGAAATTCTAGGTTGCGTCAAGTGTAGCTAGAAATACGCCAAAAATTAATTTCGGCGATACCTCCGATAAGCTTATGCCAACGCACATCTAGTATTATTTGGCATAGTGTAGGCGAATTTTGGCCAGATGTAACCCCTGCTTTCACTGCTTTCAAACCAAAAGCGTCCGTGTTTCATCTTCTAGTACGTCTTAACTGACGCTTGAATATCCAGAAAACAAATGCCAAAACCAGACCCCCAAGTACGATTTTGGATACAGGAGCAAGGTACTTGTCCACAAGTTCATACTGACTACCCAATGCGTATCCTGAGTATGTTAGCAAACCCACCCAAGCAGCGCTACCGAATGTTGTGTAAACCAAAAATGGTAGCAAAGGCATATTGCTAATACCTGCGGGAACAGAAATCAAGGTGCGGATTCCCGGTACAAGACGACCAATTAATACTGCTGTTCTACCTCGTTGGTCAAACCACTGTTTGGCCTTGATGATATCTTTACTAGATATAGCCAGCCATTTGCCATACTTGTCAGCCCATGCTTTTAAACGGGTTTCGCCCAAAAACTTACCTGGATAGTACCAAATAAGTGCACCCAATACAGAACCCAAAAGTCCTGCGAAAAACACACCAATGATATTTAGCTTTGCTCCTCCTGGTTGATACGGACTTGCTGTAAATCCAGCTAGTGGCATGATCAATTCTGAAGGAATGGGGGGAAAGAGGTTCTCTAGGAACATCAGTAGGGCAATTCCCCAATAGCCAAAATAGTTGATAGTATTAGTGATCCATTCAAGCATTAAGTCAATTCCTGAAATTGCTGCACTATAAAGTTTGCATCGCAACTGATAAACAGAGTAAGACAAGTAGAAGCTAGGAACCAGTTTCATTAATTTCGAGGATTATAAACCTCGTATTCAGTAGCTCTAGCCCCTGAAATTGGTCGATAAATCGCTCACTACAAACCTCACAAAATTAATGAAAAGAGCTACTAGATTTTGTTTTCTAATTTTTTAGATCCCCCTTAGTCGGTTTTATAAAAGGACTAGGGAGGATCTAAAGATTTGATGGAAAATTTAAAGACATACTTTAGAGTTTTTTTGTGGTTGGGGCTGTGGGGGAGATAAGAGAGCAGGGGTACAAAAGGGAGAAAATTTTCCCTTGCTCCTTTTGTCCCCCCTCATCCCCTTTTGCTTTTTTCTTCTAGGCTGTCGGGGTCAATGATTGTACCCTTGGTTCCGATTGCCAGTCTAAGGGATTCCAAACTCGATCTTCCAGCGCCATCTGCTCAATTAAACTTGCGAGTCTCAGAGCTTTGAGGGCTTGTTCACCACCTACTGAGGGTTGATTGCCACCGTGTACACAGTTGACAAAATGTTCTAATTCTGCACTCAGAGGTTGAATGTTACTGGTGTAGACTTTTTCAATCACACCATCTTGCCTGTAAAGTACTTGTCGGTGGTCGGTGAGAGAATTAGCAGTGGTTTGTCGGTGAATCAAAATTTCATTCTTGAGGAAATCTGCCTCAGTAAATGAATTTTTGCAATGGGCGACAATCCGGCGAATTTTTCGGTGGGTGACTTTACTGGCAGTCAGAGTAGCAACAATACCATTGGCAAACCCCAAGGTGGCGGTTACGTAATCTAAATAACCAGAGTCTAGGGAGCGAGTACCGCTAGCAGTCAATTTCGTTACTGGGGAAGCAGCTAATTCCAGAAGTAGGTCGATGTCATGGATCATTAAATCCAGCACAACTGAAACATCGTTTGCCCGATCTGAGTAAGGACTCATCCTGTGGGCTTCTAGTGCCAGCAATTCCTCAGTTTTCAGTACTTGGCTCAGTTCTTTAAAAGCTGGGTTGAAACGCTCAATATGACCTACTTGTAGGATACATTGAGACTCAGCTGCGGCATTTACTAAAGACTCTGCCTCAGAAATACTGGCTGCGATCGGTTTTTCAATCAAAACATGAATTCCCGCTAACAGACAGTTGATACCTACGGCATAGTGCAGACGGGTGGGAACAGCTACACAAACTGCTTCCACAAGGGGTAGCAGGTCACAGTAATCTTCAAAAAAACGCACCTTGTAGTTGCTGGCAGTTTCTAATCCTCGCTCGACGTTAATATCTGCCACTCCGACTAGTTCAACATCTTTCATTGAACTCAGCACGCGAGCGTGGTGTTGTCCCATGTTACCCACTCCAATCACGCCTATGCGGATCGGTCGTGGCTGGTTGCGCTGTGTATATGGATTGGGTTCTGCCACTGACATGCTATTTTGCACTATTATTCTCTCCTCAACCACCAAATTTAGAGACGCTACGGCCGTTGGCGTTTATACTCGAAAGCCAGTTACGATCCGTCTAAAACCATCCAGATGGTAACATAGAGCCTATGTTTATGAAGAATTTCAAAGTTTGTGATCGGTTCCCGTAATCCAGATATCTTTTGTATAGATAGTTCGAGTTGGCTTTATTTTTTGCACTTTCTACAAAAAAAATATATCTTTTTATGTACTTTAAAAAATTCAGTAAGACCTAAGTGTAAATTATCCAAAGTTCTAAAGCTCAGTTTTCTCTCTTCGGATTTCCCTCTCGGTGACAGTTAGGCAATTAATTACCGAAATCAATACCCAATTTACACCACTAAAATTACAAAATAATCAAAAATAACACTTATGCTTTTTTTTCAAAAAAATGCTATTGAGAATTCCCATCATTCATTATCTGAAACAATTTTTATATGATTATTTGCAGCATCTTTTGTTGACACGACACAAAGTAGCTTGTCGTTCGCGTCGCGTCTTCGTTCGCCCAGCGTCTCGTAGGGAAGAAGAAGGGTAGGACGCAAAGGAATAAGAGTTTCAGGGAGTTATTGTGTAAGTCCTAATCTTGTTAAGGTGTGATTTGGCGATTTGAAATCCAAAATTTGCAATCGAGATGAAAGCTGTAATTCTGTTATCTGGAGGATTGGACTCTTCCACAATTCTGTACCAAGCTAAGGCTGATGGCTGTGAATGTCATGCTATTTCCTTTGATTATCAGCAGCGACATCGACGAGAGTTACAGTCAGCGCTCACCGTTGCTCAAAAAGCTGGGATAGTGAAGCATCAGGTGGTTAATTTTGATTTACGACAATGGGGCGGTTCAGCGCTTACCGATGACGCTATTGATTTACCTCAAGAGCGTTCTGTAGATGAAATGTCTCAAAATATTCCTGTAACTTATGTTCCGGCTCGGAATACTATCTTTTTAAGCTTTGCTCTTGGTTACGCCGAAGCGATCGCAGCAGAGCGTGTTTATATCGGCGTCAATGCTCTAGATTACTCAGGATATCCTGACTGTCGCCCCGACTATATTCAGGCAATGCAGGAAGTTTTTCGCCTGGGAACTAAACAAGGGCGTGAGGGACAACCAATTAATATTGTTGCACCCCTAATCAACTTGAAAAAAACTGAAATCATCCAACTGGGAAACCAATTAGGAGTTCCTTGGGAGCTAACTTGGTCTTGCTATGCCGGTGGAGATGTCGCTTGCGGCGTGTGTGATTCTTGTCGTTTGCGGCTAGCAGCTTTTGCCGAATTGGGACTCATTGATCCACTGGCGTATGCTTAGTGTGGGGATTGGGGATTGGGGATTGGTTATTTCCCCTCTGCTCCCCCTGCTTCCTCATCCCTCTCCTCTCCCTTCCTCCTCCAAGCGTCGCAGTTGAATTTGATGCAGGCGTGGGCCAACAATTGATACTACAGTGAATTCGAGATTTTCATAACAGAAGGTTTCGCCTTTTGCAGGAATTTTCTGTAACTGATACAGCAAAAAGCCCCCTAGTGTTTGATATTCTCTTGTTAAGGGCAAATTGAGATGCAAAACTTCGTTGAGGTCTTCGAGATTGATTTGTGCCTGCACCAGAAATTTTCGCTCATCTAACATCTGAATCAGTAAGTCGTCGCTGCTTTCAGGAACGCTTGCGTCGCCAATGATTTCGGCAATGACATCTTTAATTGTCACTAGTCCCACAGTACCGCCAAATTCATTCACTACCATGACCATCGCGGGTTTCTCTTGCTGCATCATGGGCAAAAGTTCACTCAAGGGCGTGTGTTCGGGAACAAACCGGGCTGGACGCATCCAAGGTTGGATCTGTGTTTCTAAACTTAGCTTTCCTACAGCCAAAGGTTGGGCCAAATCTTTAAAATAAACAATGCCGCGAACATCGTCCAAAGATTCACCAATCACGGGATAACGAGAGTAACCAGTAGAAGCCATTTCCTTGAGTAATGTCTGGAAAGTAGCATCTTTTGGCAGCGCGATAATACTGGTGCGGGGGATCATCACATCTTGGGCCATGACATCCCCAAACTCAAAGACATTATTGAGCAGTTCTCGCTCCGCACGCTGTAAACCAGTAGACCCCCATTCTGTAGAGATAATCAGTTGCAATTCTTCGGGTGTCACAGGTGGTCTCCAGCCTTGACCTGTGTATTGGATGCCAAAAATCCGCAATAAAAAACGAGTTGATTGGTTGAGAATCCAGATGAAGGGGCTAAAAAAACGCACGATCGCTTTTACCGAAGGCCCCAAAAACCTCGCTAGCTGTTCTGAGTACAGCATGGCTAAGGATTTGGGAGATAGTTCTCCGATCACAATTTGCAAATAGGCAATCAAGAAAAAGGCGATGGGAATTGATAGGGAATGGGCGATGAAAGTAGTCATCCGACTCGGTAAAGGCCAGGATTTTAGCCATCCATCCACCAGGACGACAATCGTACTTTCTCCAATCCATCCCAGTGCCAAACTAGAAAGGGTAATGCCTAACTGGGTGGTAGATAGCAGTCGGTCAATACTACGTTGTAGCATTTCCACTGCGATCGCTGGAACATCCCCAGCTTTAACTAGTTGGTGAATACGCGATCGCCGCACGCTCACCATCGAAAATTCTGCCGTCACAAAAAAGGCATTTATGGCAATCAGCAGTAGCACTGACAACAACCGTAGCGCCACGTCTGTCCAAATTAAATTAGGAAAACCACTCACTGCCAAAGCTCGTGTAAAACTCACGCCCTCCATTTAGGGGGATTGGGGAATGGGGAATAGTAAAAAATAACAGATAATCACCAATGCCCAATACCCAATGCCCAATTTACCTTTCTACAGGAATATCCGATGCCTCTAGCTTCAATTTTTGAGCCGGATAATCAGTGAGAGCAAGTGATATTTTCTTGACATCATCAAGTAAAGCTGTGGGAATGCTCACTGTACCTGAAAATGCTGGCCCATTTACAGGCAATTCTGTTGGTAAACCCTCTGTACTTGCACTGAGGGTTCGTCCTTTATCATCAGTAACATCTAAAAAACTATACAGGAAGCGTACAGAATCCTTACCTTTATTCTGCATTTTCACTTTCAGTAGCAAATCACCACCAGAGTAGCGGACAGATTGCACAGACATGGTTACACCCTCACTCTGAGCAGTAACCGGAAAACCTGGCTGGAGTTTTTCTTCAACTACCTCTGGGGGTTTTTCCTCTGGCTTCTGCTTGCTGCTATTAGTTTCTTCATCATCTTCCTCTAGCTTTTCCGATTTAGCAGCTTTGGTCTTACCCTCAATTCGCGCCTTGACAATTTTCAGAATTTCTTCCTCTTTTAATAGCACTAGCCCTCCCTGTTGGGAGTTATTTGCCTTATTGCTGGCAAATTTGGTTGTGGGACGCCCATCTGGTGTAGTAACGCCTTTCAGTGCTGAACTACCTAGTTCAAACCCCAAAAACGCGCTCACAGAACCTGCTCCCATCATTAGAATTAACAAAATCAAAGTAAGAAGTACAGTAGAATTTATTTTCATCGCTGACAAGCTATCACAATAGAATGCTGGTCTATTTAAGAATAGTGAAGCTTTTGACCTCAATCCTTAAAGGAACTTAATCAATATTAGTTTGCACTATATCTATGATCAAATTATGTAGTATAAAAATCTGATAGACTACTGTCTAGTATTAACAGGCGGTAAATTTGTGCTATAATTGTAGAATTGGCTAAACTTAGTGCGTTAGGTATTTTCCTCAGTCTAACAATTAGCAAAAAATAAGGTTAATCTAAGAGTTAAAGTTATTGACTCTTATAACCTGAAACTCAACAAAACAAGCGCCTTTGGCCGATTGGGGAGGCAACGAACTCATAATTCGTCTTCAGGCTGGTTCGATTCCAGCAGGGCGCACTGAATGATCAAAAACTAGTAATAGACGGAATTAGGGGAGAGGTGACAGGTGACAGGGAATAATCTGTACCCTGTAAGCTGTACCCTATTCCCTTCTTGACTCCCCAATCTTACCGAGATGGTAAGGTTTCAAACCTGAATTCAGTTCCTACTTTGAGCTTGTTGCTATTCAAGCGAGGAGACATCATGAGCGATGTGTCATAAGGATTTGGTAAATCAGGAGTGCGAATATACGGATCGTTGCCAGCTTGCTGAGTCAGGGCATCATGATATAAAGTGTTAACCAACTCCGCATCGCGGGCAATTTCATTTTCTGGGAAGGAACCACCGAAACCAGAACCAGATCCGAGAAATGAATCTAGTTGACGTTTGAGGCTGCCATTTTCGTAGAAATTGCGATCGTGTCGAAAAAAAGCTCGTTCAAATACATCACTAGTTGTTTCAGTTTTGGGTGTTTCCGTTTGGGCAGAGGCAACAGAGGGAAAAGCAATACCAGCAGCAAGCAGCACTAATAAACCACCAAAGGTTTTAAATTTTATACGCACGTTTCTGACTCCTCAATTTTTGGGCAATCTTAATTTATGCTTAAGTTCAGAACTCTGATGAGTTCAACCTTTGGTGTAGCACAACTTTTAATGTTTTGTAATGACGTATCCTACTGAAACTCTTACCCACTCAGATATTTGGGCAACTACTCCTGATTTGACTATCTTGCGCCACAAGTTACTAGATTTATTTTGCCAACTTGCTTATCAAGAGGGCGATTTTCTCCTATCTTCTGGGCTGCGTAGTTCTTATTACGTCAACAAAACACAGGTAACACTCCATCCTCAAGGGGCTTTGGCAGTCGGACGATTGCTGTTTCCTTTGTTACCTGTAGATACACAGGCTGTTGGTGGTTTAACAATGGGGGCTGACCCAATTGTGACAGCAGTGAGTGTAGTTTCTGTTTATGAAAACCGACCGATACCAGCGCTGATTATTCGCAAGGAAGCTAAGGGTTATGGCACGAGGGCTTATATAGAAGGCCCCAGTTTACCTGAAGGTGCAAAAGTAGTAGTTTTGGAAGATGTGGTTACAACTGGGCAATCTGCTCTAAAAGCAGTTGAGCGTCTTAAGGATGCGGGTTATACCGTAAATCAAGTAATTTCACTGGTAGATAGAGAGCAAGGGGGAGGTGAGTTGTACCAGTCAGCAGGGTTGAAGTTTGAAACTTTGTTTTCGATTCAGGAAGTTCAGGAACGCTACCGAGAACTTGCGAATTCATGAGCGACAGGACTTGTACTAATTCGTAATTCGTAATTCGTAATTCGTAATTATGAATTACGAATTGGTATAAGTCCTGAATATGAAACAATAGAGTTCAGTTAGAGATTAAAACATCAACTCTCGGACTTATACATTAATAAATATGCAAGCAACAGTATCTACTGAATTAACACAAGAAAAAGTCGATAAAGCTGTCAGCGCAATTCTTGAAGTACTAGGAAAGCCAGAAAACGATTTACACCACAAAGCGCTAACAGCTTTTCAGAGTGGTGATCATCAAACCGTAAAGAGACTGGCATCTACCAACCTGAATGATCATTATTGCAAAGCTTTGGGATACCTGGGAGGAGCGTTGAAGCTGACTCCAAACACCGATACTATTTTGGCGGAATCTGCTCGTAGTGCGGCTGAATTTGTGAAAGAAAAAGCATTGCAGCACCTTGGTGCTAAGATTGCTGATGCTCTGAATTAACCAATGCAATGAGCTTGCGCGATGCCTGCGGCGAGCTACGCTAACGCTCTAAATAAATCAAAAAACCTTCTGAAAAACTTTTCAAGAGGGTTTGTGTAAGTACCTAATGCTCCATTGGATCGTCTCTCCCAATGCCAAGCGATCGCAGTTGCAATTTCACGCCTTCCGTTTGTGTCTCGCAGAGCACAATATTAATATCGTCAATCGTGGTAGTCGCAACAAGACAAAAAACCAAAAGCAAGTCCTAGCGATAAAAATTTTTCTCTTTGAACAAAAGCCAGCAGCGGGATTTGAACTCGCGACCTTCCGATTACAAGTCGGATGCACTACCACTGTGCTATGCTGGCAAGTTTAGCGATCGCACTCAATTAGCAACCACAATTTCTTATTGTACCATAATCAGTTCATTTGTCTAGCTGTAATTACTAAAAAATATTTGCCTGTTCAGAAATAAGACTAGAAGACTAGAGATTTTGGCAATATCGCTGCTGTTTTGCGCCTGGACAGTTTAGTTGGTGCTGAAATTGTGATGAAACAGAAACAAATCTGTGATCATAATCACTGATAAAGTTGATAAATTAATATTTATATCAAAAGCTAACTCAATTCCTGGGCTGAACGCAAAAATTTCTGGTCAGTTCTAAAACTGTATTTTCTTGGCACGGTTGAATAAAGGGACAGAAATATATAATTATTTTTTACAGATTACAAGCATGGCAGCATTGCTCGGACGAGATTTATTAAGTCTAGCGGACATCACTCCTACTGAACTTCAAGAACTCCTGCAATTAGCAACTCAACTTAAATCACAACAGTTGAAGTTGCAGTGTAATAAAGTTTTGGGGTTGTTGTTCTCCAAAGCTTCAACTCGCACGCGGGTAAGTTTTACGGTGGCGATGTACCAACTGGGTGGACAGGTAATTGATCTCAACCCTAATGTCACTCAAGTTAGTCGCGGGGAACCTTTACAGGATACGGCGCGAGTGTTGGATCGATATCTGGATATTTTGGCAATTCGCACTTTTGCCCAGCAGGATTTGGAAACTTTTGCTCACTATGCCAATATTCCAGTAATTAATGCGCTGACTGATGCAGAACACCCTTGTCAGGTATTAGCGGATTTATTGACGATTCAAGAAAGCTTTGGCACTCTAGCTGGGTTAACTTTAACCTACGTGGGTGATGGGAATAATGTCGCTAATTCTCTGATGTTGGGCTGTGCTTTGGTGGGGATGAATGTCAGAATTGCTACTCCAAGCGGATATGAGCCAGATTCTAGGATTGTAGAACAAGCAAGAGCGATCGCTAATAACAAAACGGAAGTCCTTCTCACTCATGATCCAGAATTAGCCGCCAAGGGATCTGCCGTACTTTACACTGATGTTTGGGCAAGTATGGGACAAGAAGCAGAAGCCGATAACCGGATGCCAATTTTCCAGCCTTACCAAATTTCGGAGCAGCTATTGAGCCTTGCTGACCCAGAGGCAATTGTTTTACACTGCTTACCAGCCCATCGCGGTGAAGAAATTACCGAGGCAGTGATTGAAGGTTCCCAATCACGAGTTTGGGAACAAGCAGAAAATCGCCTGCACGCGCAAAAGGCTTTGCTTGCGAGTATTTTAGGAGCAGAGTAAGGGAATAGGCATTGGGCATAGTTTTCTTTCCTGTAACCTTTAACCTGTAACCTATTCCCTTTACTTTTACCCTGTTATCTTCTGGATTACTTATTTGTCAAAAGGCAAAAGAGAAAAAATAATCTTACTTTTGCCTTTCATATTTTTACTTTTCTCTTGTTATGGGGAGTTTTTTGTAGTACTAATGTTCTAGAGACATTAATAATTACTTCCCGCAAATTTATGGAACGTCTAACGGAAGCTCAACAAGAACTTTACGAATGGTTGGCAGAATACATCAGAACGCACCAGCATTCGCCTTCAATTAGGCAAATGATGCAAGCGATGAACTTGAAGTCACCAGCACCAATTCAAAGTCGTTTAGAACATTTACGCACTAAAGGATATATAGAATGGACTGAAGGACAAGCGCGAACGATTCGGATTTTGCGTCCTGTTAAGCAAGGTGTACCAATTTTGGGCACGATCGCTGCTGGTGGTTTAATAGAACCGTTTACTGATGCTGTAGATCATTTAGACTTTTCTAATTTCGATTTACCTCCCCAAACTTACGCTTTGCGCGTAGCTGGCGATAGCATGATTGAAGATTTAATTACTGATGGCGATGTGGTATTTCTGCGTCCAGTAGCAGAACCAAATCATTTAAAAAATGGCACTATCGTCGCCGCCAGAGTTGATGGATTTGGTACAACATTAAAACGTTTTTATCGCCAAGGCGATCGCGTTACCCTCAAACCAGCAAATCCTAAGTACAATCCCATTGAAGTCAGTGCTATGCAAGTGCAGGTGCAGGGTTCTTTGATTGGTGTTTGGCGCGGTTACAACTGAGTAATGGGGAGTGGGGGAGAAATAACCAACGCCCAATGCCCATTAATTAGGGTTCGTTACCATCTTTGTGCTTAATATATGTACCTGACGAAAAATCCAGTGCAGCAACTGCCCACTTTCCGGTTGAAATTACCTTATGTAAGGGAAAGTAAGGGCAGTTATTACACGCAACCATTACCAGGATGCCCAAGAATGCCTGTGTCTCTGCAATTGCGGCAATATCAGCGCCAAGCGATCGCTAGCTGGTTTACGAACAATGGCAGAGGGACGCTGAAAATGGCTACTGGTAGTGGTAAAACCATTACCGCATTAGCGATCGCTTGTGAATTATATCAGCAGATTAATTTACAAGTTTTGGTGGTGGTGTGTCCCTACCGCCATCTCGTTACCCAATGGGCGCGAGAATGCGAAAAATTTAATTTGCAACCCATTTTAGCCTTTGAGAATTTACGCACTTGGCAAAGTCAACTTTCTACGCAAATTTATAATCTGCGTTCTGGTTCTCAACGGTTTGTCACGGTGATTACTACGAACTCTACTTTAATTGGAGATGGGTTTCAGTCTCAACTCAAATATTTTCCCGCCAAAACTTTGATTATTGGGGATGAAGCGCATAATTTAGGCGCACCCAAGTTAGAAGAAAGTTTGCCGCGCAGTGTTGGGTTGAGACTGGCTTTATCTGCCACACCGGAAAGATATTTTGATGATTTTGGTACGCAATCTCTATTTGATTATTTTGGCCCAGTTCTCCAACCAGAGTTTACCTTGAGGGATGCGATCGCTCAAGGTGCTTTGGTACATTATCTGTATTATCCGGTGCTGGTAGAGTTAACTGAAGCAGAAAGTATTGCCTATTTAAAGTTAACTAAAAGAATTGGGCGATCGCTACTTTATCGAGATCGAGATCGAGAAAATGGCGGAAACTTTGAAGACAATGAAGATTTAAAGCCGTTGTTGATGCAAAGAGCAAGATTAATTGGTGCAGCCGAAAATAAATTAAATGCTTTACGGGATTTAATGATTACTCGCCGCGAAACTACTCACACACTTTTTTATTGTAGTGATGGTTCCCAAGATGCGGGACAACGTTCATCCCTTCGCCAACTCAAAGCTGTTGCTAAAATTCTCGGAGTAGATTTAGGCTACAAGGTAAGCACCTATACAGCCCAAACAACTTTACAAGAAAGGGAAATATTGCGCCATCAATTTGAAAGTGGGGAATTGCAGGGTTTAGTAGCAATTCGTTGTTTAGATGAAGGTGTCGATATTCCGGCAATTAAAACTGCGGTGATTTTATCAAGTTCTGGTAATCCTCGCCAGTTTATTCAGCGACGGGGGCGAGTTTTACGTCCTCATCCAGCGAAGGAACGCGCCACTATATTTGACATGATTGTTTTGCCACCAGATTTAGATAGAGAAACTATAGAAGTTGAGCGCAATCTGTTAAAAAAGGAATTGCGTCGCTTTGTAGAGTTCGCTGATTTAGCTGATAACGCAGGAGAAGCAAGAATGAAGTTACTTGATTTACAAAAGCGCTATGGTTTATTAGATATTTGATCGGTAATTGTAAAATTTTTCGAGTATTGAAAAAAGAAGCATTAAGTATGAAATAATAAAATTATGAGTTAGATCATAATGGGATGTAAGTTGCTTTAAAAATTTCACTTATATCCCATTATTATCTAAATTGTTAATATTAATAATAACAGAAGACAATTCAATAATAAAGTCTTTTTTCAAATAAAATTATAAATTTGAAAAAATAGTTTTGGCAAAATTAAAGATAACGCTAACAGTGGCTTTACGGAGGTAAATGCAGTACTAGAGAAAGTTAAAATATAGAAAAACTATATTTCTACACTGAAGATGTCACAAGAAGCGAATATTGATGATGTACAGGAGCCAATAACCAGCGCACCGCCGGAAGTGCGGCAAATTATTGAGCGGGTATGGAAGCTGGAGAAAGGCAGGTTAGATAAGAAGATTAACAGCCATATAAATGATAATATTTTGGACATTATTAAGGAAGAAGTGCGATGAAGCTGACTTCAATCAAGCTATGCAACTTTCGCTCCTTTTATGGTACGACACCAGAGATGCTCCTCGCTGCTGGAGATGTTCAGAATACGACGATTATTCATGGGAATAATGGCTCTGGAAAAACCAGTTTACTAAATGCCTTTACTTGGGTATTATATGAAAAATTTAGTGCAGCATTTGCATCAATAGAACAGTTAGTTAATAAGCGTGCGATCGCAGAAGCTCAAAAAGGTCAAGCTGTAGAATGTTGGGTAGAAATTGGCTGGGAACATGAAGGTAAACGCTATCGAGTTAAACGCGCCTGTCGAGGTTATAAAAACGAAAATGACTTTGACGCTGGCAAAACTCAATTAACTATGTGGGTTGGTGCAGATGATGGCAAATGGAATATCCCAACTCAGCAACCAGATGATATAATTAATCAAATTTTACCCGCTACTTTACATCAATATTTTTTCTTTGACGGCGAACGAATTGAAGAAATAGTTCGTTCTGATAAAAAAGCTGAAATTGCTGAAGCTACAAAAATTTTCTTGGGTGTAGAAGTAATCAACCGTTCCATCAGACATTTGGGAGATGCTAAAAAAACTCTAGAAAATGAGTTGAAAGCTATTGGTGATTCTGAAATTAAACAACTATTACGACAGCAAGAAAAGATAGAACGAGAGCGTGAACGCATTACCAAACGGCAAGCTGAAATTAAAGAAGAGTTAGAATATCAACAAACTTTTAAAAAAGAGACAAGTAACCGTTTGCGAGAACTGAGTGCTGCTAAGGAATTGCAGGAAAGATGGCAGGATTTAGAATCGCAGAAAGTTGCGAATCAAGAAGAATATAAAAAAACCAAGGAAGCGCTGAAAAAAGTTATTTCCGCGCGGGGTTATACTGTTTTACTCTCAGAAACTACATCCCAGTTCCGAGGAATTATCAATGATTTGAAGCAGCGCGGCGAGTTAACATCAGGAATTTCACGAGAATTTGTGAATGATTTACTCAATTCTCAGCGCTGTATTTGTGGTGCAGAATTACACGAGGGTAATCATTCTCATACTCATGTGAGTACGTGGTTAAATAAAGCCGGTTCTTCGGCGGTAGAAGAAACTGCAATTCGGATGATAGCTCAAGTAGACGAAATTGATAAGCAAGCTATAGGATTTTGGGAAGAGGTTGATAGAGAACAAGCCAGAATTAATCAGTTAAGGCAAAGTATATCTCAAATTGAAGGCGATTTAGACAATATTCAAGAACGGTTGCGAAAAGACGCTAATGAAGAAATTAGCAGTTTACAAAAACGCTTAGATGAAATTGAAAGTAAGATTGATGAGTTAAATCGAGAACAGGGTGCAAATCAGCAGCAAATTGCTCAACTCACAACTGAGATTGAAGGTTTAAATAAACAAATTGCCAAGCAAAAGCTGAATGAAGACAAGCAAACTTTAGCACAGCGACGAATAAACGCTACTCAAGATGCAATCGAACGGTTAACGGAAGTTAGAAATCGTCAAGAACAACAATTTCGCCTGCAACTAGAAAAGCGAGTACAAGAAATATTTATGGAGATTTCTGTGACTCCATATATTCCTAAAATTAGCGATAAATATGAACTGACATTAGTAGAAAATACTACAGGCGTGGAAGCTCCAGTTGCAGCATCTACGGGCGAAAATCAAATTCTCAGTTTATCCTTTATTGCCAGCATCATTGACAAAGTAAGGGAATGGAGTGAGAAACGAAAAATGATGATGATTCCCGATAGTAGTACTTTCCCAATTGTCATGGATTCACCCTTCGGCAGTTTGGATGAGAATTCGCGGCGACACATTGCGAAGACAATTCCTCAATTAGCGAATCAGTTGATAGTTTTAGTCACTAAGACTCAGTGGCGGGGTGAAGTTGAAGCAGAAATGACAAACAGAATTGGAAGAGAATATGTGCTTACGTATTATTCTTCTAAGCCAGATTGCGAACAAGATTATATTGAGTTGGGTAAAGAAAGATATCCTTTGGTGAAACAAAGTCCGAATGAATTTGAATATACGGAAATTATCGCAGTTGAACGGAATGGGTAATTACTCACCCAGAGACGCAGAGACGCAAAGGTTTTTTCTTGGTTACATTTGAGAAAAAGAGAGGAATAAAGTTATGGTTGCAAGTTCAGACAGAAATTATATGTCTCCCCAAGAATACCTGGAATGGGAAGAACGCCAAGAAATTAAATATGAATATATTGATGGTGAAGTTTTCGCCATGACTGGGGGTACTCTTCCCCATAATGATATTGCTTTAAACTTAGCTTCAGCGTTAAAAAGTCACCTGCGAGGGAGTGGGTGTCGTGTGAATATGGCGGATGGGAAAGTAGGTGTATCTGAGAAGGGGCCTTTTCATTATCCCGATGTTGTGGTGAGTTGCGATGAACGGGATAAACAAGCTATTCAATTTCTCCAATATCCTTGTTTAATTGTTGAAGTTCTTTCCCCTAGCACAGAAGCTTACGACCGAGGTCAAAAATTTACGTGGTATCGTCGCATTCCGACTTTGCAAGAGTACGTCCTCATCGATGCTGAAAAAATTGGTTTAGATTGCTTCCGATTAAATGATAGAGGACTCTGGGAGTTACACCCTTATGAAGCAGGGGATGAAGTTAATTTAACTAGTGTTGATTTTAAATTTCCTATTTCTTTGGTTTATGAGGATGTTCAGTTTGCAATATAAATTTTGGAAAAACGAACCGCCAAGGCGCAGAGAACGCAAAGAAAATAGAGGGCGTAAAATTGAGATTATCCCTCACTAATTAGAAGTTATTTTATGAGTATTAAAACTGAAGCAACTATTGAAGATTTGTACCACTTACCTGACAATTGTAAAGCAGAGATTGTCAATGGAAAATTGGTGCTGATGTCTCCAACTGGATTTTTACCAGGACGTGCAGGTGGTGAAATTTATGCAAGTCTACGGGATTATGAACGTCTGACAAAAAGTGGTTACGCTTTGCCTGATAATCTCGGTTTTATTGTCAATCTCCCTAACCGCCGTTCTTTAAGTCCTGATGCTGCGTTTTATACTGGCAAACCTACAGGTGGGAAGTTTCTTAATGGTGCGCCTGTGTTTGCTGCTGAGGTAAGAAGTGAAAATGATTATGGTGATAAGGCTGAGAAAGATATGGCTAATAAACGCCGTGATTATTTTGCAGCTGGTACTTTGGCAGTTTGGGATGTAGACGTACTGAAAGAGGAAGTTATTAGAGTATATCGTGCTAGTAATCCTGAAGAACCGCAAGTTTATCGCCGTGGGGAGGTGGCTGAAGCTGAACCGGCAGTACCGGGATGGACTATGTTAGTGGATAATTTATTTGTTTAGCGATCGCCCACATACTAGTATAAAATAATGCGCTAATAATTACTATCACTTCCAACTTTCGGTTAAAATAGCAACAATGTAGATATTAAAACAATGGCTGAAACTGGCAGAATCAGGGTTGCTAAAGATAAAGCTGAGTTGGTGAAAGATTTAACATCTTCAGATGGTGGAACCGGGCCTTTTAATACTTTTGCTGATGTGATTGTGTTTGCAGCAGCTTTGGGTGCAAAGCATAAAAAGCGTGTGGTTTTGGGAGAGATTTCTAAAAGGGAACCATCGCCAATCAGGATAGAGTATTTTGCCTCAATGGGAAATGATATTTTAATAAAATTATTAGCAATTAATGAAACGAAAGATATTAAAACACTATCTATTAATGAAGAAGAATATGAAAGGCAACGTAATCATATATTTGAAGAGTACGCTAATGGTGGATTAGAAATATTGCAAAATGAGTTGCGTGGGTCAGTAGATTATTCAGAGCGCATTTTATTATTTCTCAGTTATGAGCGAATGAACGAAGAGAAACAAGATGAGGAATTTGATCTGACCAAATTCCTCTCTTGAATTAGGGCATCTTCAAGAAGTAGGATTTTCTATCCAACCTAGTCTAGATTTTATCGTCTTAACTGCCTCGGTTACTACATTTGCACCAGTAGAGAGTTTATAACGCTTATCTGGATTTTTTGGGTTAGGGTCTATCCTAATTAAATTATTCTCCCAAATTGGATTATCTCTTGTCCAACCTATCTGTGCAAGTTGGGAAACTTTCCCTTCATCAAAATAATTGCTGTCTTTATTGTAAGTAAAGTATAGCAATCGACCCAAAACTTCTAGACCAACACTTACTCCCAGTAGACATTCATCCTTAAATTTTCTGATCTCAGCAACAGTCAAATCATCTGCTTTTGTTTCAGCTATATGTCTTGTATTACTGCATTCAAAGAAAAATTTATTGAGGCAATTAGCTAGAGCATTAGATGAAATCTCTACATCATAGTCTTGAAGTTCAGAATCAGGATTTTTTGTAAAAGCACAACTCACAGCCCTGGCTATGAAGTTATTTGTGTAAATAAATTTATCTTTTAGACGCGGAGCATCGTGAATTTTATCTGTTTTTTTATAAAATATGTGTACTTCTTCTACCAGCTTTTTAGTAATACCAACACGACCTTCAAATACCCCATATGACAACAGCAATGCTTGATCTAGTTTTCTCGTTTGAGCCATATCTCGAAAATCTTTTTTACACTGATTAAGGTCTTCTTCTAAAACCAGTGTAATTGGGAAATCATCATCACTAATTAAGTAACTTGCATCGCCTTCTATCAACTTCTGAATAGCGCTCTTACGATGTTGTCCATCTGTAATGTCTAACTTAACTCCACGAGGAATGACAACTATACAAATACCCCTACCCAATTCGAGAATTGTTATTTTCTCTAGGGGTACATTTGCCGTCAGTGTTCCCAGAATCCAAGGTTTTTCTTTTTGGGCTTGCTCAATAATATAGTTTTTTATTTCCTCAGCATGACCTGGTACTTCTGGGCGTTGTTTACCTGAATCAGGATCATTTCCATGAGCGGGTTTTATTACTAAAAGAGCGGGAAAGTCCCTAGCAGGTATATTGATTTGCAACATTTTCCGCTTTCCCTGGCGAAAAATCAGCCCTGGATAGCAGGAATCTCGATAATGGTCTTCAAATAAAGGCGCAATCAAGGTACTAAACTTAGCTTTAATATCTGGCAAAACGTTATTGTTATTATCTTGGTTTGTTTGAGTCATACAGATACCTGTAAAGTGGTAGATTACACTATATGCTCTTATTATACTTAAGCCACCGTAATAACCACAATAAAAAGTCTTGAAACCTGTGTCGATTATAAAATAGATGGAAGTCCTACAGCTTTTGGATCAACAAACTCACCATCAAAACTTATAGTTTTATCTTCCACAGTCCTAGCATCCGCCAAAGCCTTACGAAGTTCAGCACGTTCCATCTGTTCCTGAATTCCACCCAGGATGTAAATCAATAACTTCGCGGCCAAATCTCGTCCAGCAACTTGCACCCGCTTTTTATTTGGGTCATATAAAACCCCATACCAGAGAGATTGAGGATATTCCATACCACTAAAACCACCTTGCTGGTCAAACTTCCGCAGTTTCTTAAAAATATCTGCCAGTGAAAAACCTTTTTTAAAAACTAAAATTCCCAAAGCTTGCGCTAATGCAACTTGAGCAACTGGACGGAAAAGCATATTTCCTTCACCTCCATCTTTCTCAAAGCTGAAGCGCCGTAAAGCTGGTGTATCCTCATGTTCTAAAATCTTATAACTGGAAAGACTAGCCAAAGAATCAAATAGCTTTTTAAATTCCTCAATTCCCTGCTCAATTTCTTCATCCTCTGGACGCATGGGAATTAGACCTTTCTCCAAGGGTTTCCAGTGAGGAAACTTATGAACCAAATATCGCTCAGACATATCTTGTAGAGCTTGCAAAGTCGTCAAAACTGTAGAATTGGAAGCGACTGTTGCACTATTCCAATTAACGCGAGGATTGCGCTCTTGTCGTTGTTCTAATAGTGGATGTGTAACTGCAATTTTTCTAGCAACGATCGCAAAACCATCATCTTCATTCAACTGTGTTAGCTGACCTTTAGTCAACGGTGCAGCCATCAGGTTGACATGAACAAAAATCGATCTCACCCTACGCCTCGCTTGGGTGCGAGTTTCCCCAGCCGCTACCGCACAGATGAACTCAATACCAATTTTTTCCTTGGGTAAATTTTGCAAGTAAGCAAGGTCTACTTGGTATTTTTCTATCAAATCATTGACTGTAATAAAACTGTCATCAGCACCTTTATCTTTTTTATAGCGCTGGAGTTTGCGAGTTTTAATTAACTCCATTAACCCCTGTACACCCATTAATCGGTGTTGACCATCTAGTGCATAAATAGTCACATCATCCTCAGAAATATTTAGCAGACCTACTTTAGCGTCTTTATCTAAGGGTATAAAATCAGTAGTAGACTTAGTGGCGCGTCCTTCACTATCCCACTCAGCAGCTTTGGGATTATCCACCCACGGTTGATTAATTACTACCAGCACTGGCGGAAACTTGTGGTTGTGTCTAGCCGCTAAATACTGCACTAGCGGTGCTTGACGTGACCAATCAAGGGGGCGCTGCTGAATTTCATCAATACTATCTGCGTCAATCTCAACATTATCAGTTTCAGGATTATACTTTTTTTGAAACAGAGGTAAGCCAGAGGCGAAGTGAACCCGACCTGCAAACCATTCCAAGGTAACAGAACTAACATAAGCCTCAGTACCACCCATCTCGGTTTTTTGAACGAGAATCTGATCTTTTCTCCCTAAAAACTTCTCCAAAAGTAAAGCTAGTACCTGTTTTTCCTTGTTTTCTCGTTCCAGGTACTCTTTAGCAATGTCAGCAGTCGGGTCAGATGCACTATCTTTCATGTTAAATTTTAAAAACAGAATAGGATTATGTTGTTTAATTATCCAAAAATTTGGATATTAGTAGTAAAGTTTTTAAAAACTTTTTTTCAACCCACGGAGGTGGGTTTTGTCTATCTAGACGTGAATTCTATTTGCCCAGATATTACGCCAGTGTTTCCAGAGAGAAGGAGAAATGACTACAGCACAACAAGCAGAAAATAAAAACCAGCAAACACGTACTGTAGCAGAGTTAGTGGACTACATCCAAGTTCTCACCACTGAAATTCAAGAATTGTATTGTTTAGATGAGATACCTTGGGTGGTGGGCTATTCGGGCGGAAAAGATAGTACTGCTACTTTACAGCTTATCTGGAATGCGATCGCAGCACTCCCACCTGAAAAACGAACTAAAACAATATACGTTATTACTACAGACACGCTGGTAGAGAATCCTATAGTTGCTGCTTGGGTACGCAGTTCTCTAAAACAGATGAAATCTGAAGCCGAAGCGCAAGAATTACCATTTGCTCCCCATTTGCTACAGCCAGATTTTAAAGAGACATTCTGGGTGGGTTTGATTGGTAAAGGTTATCCAGCACCGCGAGGGAAATTTCGCTGGTGTACAGAACGCCTCAAAATTAATCCCTCTAACCGCTTTATTCGTGATGTGATCCGAGCGAGTGGAGAAGCGATCGTTGTGTTGGGAACTCGCAAAGCTGAAAGCACAAAACGTGCTAACCGAATGAAAAAATTGGAAGCCCAACGGGTACGCGATCGCCTCAGTCCTAATATGAACTTGCCAAATTCTTTGGTTTATAGCCCTATTGAAGACTGGGAAAATGATGAAGTCTGGATTTATTTAATGCAGTGGGAAAACCCTTGGGGGTACAGCAATAAAGATTTATTCACCATGTATCGAGGTGCTTCTGCTGATAATGAATGTCCTTTAGTTGTTGATACATCTACCCCTAGTTGTGGTAGCTCTCGTTTTGGTTGCTGGGTTTGTACGCTGGTTAGTCAAGATAAATCACTCGCGGCGATGATCCAAAATGACGAAGAGAAAGAGTGGATGCAACCTCTACTTGATTTCCGTAAAGAATTGGACGCTGAAGAAACCCGTGATAAAAGAGATTTCCGACGTAGAAATGGTGGTGTTCAACTTTATGAACGTAACTTAGAAGATGGCATATCCATTGAACCTATTCCTGGCCCGTTTATTAAAGAAGCGCGAGAGGATTGGTTAAGACAACTGCTTACAGTTCAAAAAGAAATTCGTCAAACAGCGCCAGAAAATATGCGCGATATCACCCTAATTACTCTAGAAGAAATGAGCGAAATTCGCCGCATTTGGCTAGAAGAAAGACACGAATTTGATGATAGCTTACCCCGGATTTATCAAGAAGTGACTGGCGAAGAATTTCAAGACCCGCGTCCTGGTGCAGACTATAGCCTACTAGGTCGTGATGAATGGATAGTATTAGAAGAAATCTGTGAAGGTGACGCGATGCACTTGGAACTCATGGCGAAATTGTTAGACACAGAACGCCAGTATCGCAAAAAGACTCGTCGCGTGGGAATATACGAAACCTTAGAAAAATGCTTTAATACGAGTTCCCGTTCTCCAGAAGATGCGATTAAAAATGCTCGTTTGAAACGCGAATTAAGCGAAGCAGTTAGTCAAGGTGATGTTGCAAAAGTCAAGCAGATGACTTTGGGCGATGTTGCAGCAATCAATGAAATAGATGAAGGTAAAACTGAAAGTGATGAAGAGGTAACTTGGGCAAGTATGAAATTTAAAAAGGAAAACTCAGAATAATAGAAGACGGGAGTCAACCAAACTACTTAAAGAACGCTTGACAAAGTTGGATTATCTTAAAACAAGCGAGGTTCTATGATTCAAGCCATACACAAATTAGTAACTTTTGAAGATTTTGCAGCTTGGCGGCCTGAGGGTGGGAGATACGAATTACATGATGGCGTGATTGTTGAAATGGCACAACCAGTGGGAGATCATGAAGATGTTGTTGGTTTTTTAGCGCTAAATATATCTATCGAAATTGGGCGACAAAAACTTCCTTACTTCATTCCAAAAACTGTATTAGTCAAGCCATCTGAAGGTGAATCAGCTTATTCACCAGACATCTTAATAATCAATCGACCAAATTTAGTGAATGAGCCTTTATGGAAAAAAGAATCCACTGTATCTCAAGCTACATCTATTCCCTTAGTTATTGAAGTTGTTAGTACTAATTGGCGAGATGATTACTACAAAAAATTAGCTGATTATGAAGCTATAGGTATTCCCGAATATTGGATTATAGATTACGCGGCTATAGGTGCTAGGAAGTTTATTGGTAATCCTAAGTTGCCTACTATATCCATTTATCAATTAATTGATGGTGAGTACCAAGTTACTCAATTTAAAGGCGATACCCATATTGTCTCGCCTACTTTCCCAGAATTGAATTTAACCGCCGAACAGATTTTTCAAGCTGGAGGTGTGCAAATCTAGCTACGCTTACCAACACCGAGACAGATACAATCGCATTTCTTAACAGTTAGTGATGGTATTATCTATATTTCATAGACAATATTTTTTCTCAATGCGTCAGACAAAACCATTTAATTAATTTTATCTGATTCCTTTCATCACAAACTTTCTACTTCTGCGATCGCTGTCGAACTCATGTTAATCTTAAAAATCAATGATATTTCTTGAACTCGTTCTACAAAATTTTGGACCCTACAGTGGAAAACAGGTAATCAACCTTAACCCAAAAATTGATGAGGAAACCTCACACCCAATTATTCTCTTAGGTGGAATGAATGGCGGCGGAAAAACTACCCTTATGGATGCCATTCGTCTCGCCCTTTATGGCCCCCGTGCCCAATGTTCTACCCGTGGTAATTTAAGTTATAGCGATTTTCTCAATCAATGCGTTAACAATAAAATAGATCCAGTTGCAGACACTCGTATTGAATTACTTTTTGAACATATTGAAAACGATAAGCCAATAAAATACCGTGTTGTCCGTAGTTGGACAAAAAATCCTAAAGACGGTAAAGATACGTTAGGTATTTTAGGTGACAGTGATACATGGCCTGATGCTTTAGTTAATATATGGGATGAATATATTGAAAATCTTTTGCCATTAGGGATTTCTAACTTATTTCTCTTTGATGGTGAACAAGTTAAAGAACTCGCAGAACAAGAAACACCACCACCAGTTGTAGTAGACGCAATACGCGGACTTTTAGGGCTAGAATTGGCAGATCGTTTAGCAGTTGATTTAGATATTTTAGTTAACCGTAAACTTAAAGAAGTTGGTAATACTAAGGATTTAGCAAACCTAGAGGAAATTGAAACTAGGTTAACCCAACAGCAAGAAGATTATCAAACCACAGAAGAGAAAGTAGAAAATCTCAAAAATCAGGTAGAAGAATTAGAACAAAAGCAGCAAGAAGCTTTTGATAAATTCATTTCTGAAGGTGGGAAGATTGCAGCCGAACGCAATCAACTAGAACTACAACAGCATACAAAAACTGCGGAAATCGAACAAGTACGTCAGTCGATGTGTGAATTAGCGGCTGATGTTTTACCTTTGGCATTAATTCCCAATTTGCTTAATCAGGCGCAAACACAGGGAGAAAAAGAATTTCGCCATCAACAGATACAGATTTCTAAAGATTTGTTAATTGAGCGAGATCAGCGTTTACTCACTTGGCTAAATGAAGTAGAAATTTCTCCGATACAAGTTGAAAAAATCCAATCATTTTTAATCCAAGATGTAGATAGTTTATATGCAAAAACTATCCAGACGGAAACACCTTGGTTACTAGCTGATGATGAAACTTTAAGTCAGCTAGATAATCTCATATATCACTTACAAAATTCTAAACTTTCTGCAAAAGAGAAATTAGCTATTCTCAAAAATAAGGAAGAAGAAATTCATACTTTAGAAAGGCAAGTGCAAACAGCAGCAGCACCAGAAGATTATACAAAGCTGCGTCAAGCACTAGAAGTGGCACAAAATCAAGTTGTTGAAGCTAAAGCAAATTACGAAACAATCCGCCGCCGTTTAGCTGAATTAGAAACTATTATTGCTAAGTCAAAAAGAGAATTAAGTGATTATACTGTAGAAAATATTAAGCATAAAAATAGCGAACATATTATTACCTCTGCGGCTAAAGTTCAAAATACACTTAAGATTTTTCGTGAAAAGTTAACCCTGCGAAAACTCAATAAATTAGAGGAGGAAGTTAAAAATTGCTTCCTTTATCTGCTCCATAAATCAGACTTAGTGCATCGCATTACCATTGATACTAAGACTTTTAGCCTTTTGCTTTACGATTTAAATGGTAAACCTGTGCCTAAACATCGTTTATCAGCAGGTGAAAAACAATTACTTGCGATCGCATTCCTCTGGGGTTTAGCCAAAGTCTCTGGACACCGCCTACCAGTAGCAATCGATACGCCACTAGGTAGACTAGACTCCTCTCACCGCAGTAACTTAGTTGAACGTTACTTTCCATCCGCGAGCCATCAAGTAATTTTGTTATCTACGGATACTGAGATTGGCAAGAAAGAAGTCGAAACACTGCGAGAAAATGAAGCGATCGCACGTGAATACCTGCTCAAATACGACTCCTCCACCCGCCAAACAACAGTAGTAGAAAATCAATATTTTTGGTAGTAGATATCGTCTAAAAAAGATATTTACAATATATATCACGGCCTTTGGAAAGTAGACGAGCAATTATGAACTCACCCCATGTATTAAAAATAGGGAATGTCCTACGTATTTTGTCATTAGAAGAATTAGAATGGCTATTAGAACGGATCGCAAAACAAGTGCAAGAAAGAAAGCAAGCCCTAAATAAATTCACTGATGTTAAATATATGAATGAACAACTAGTTGCAATGGCTATTGATTTAGATATACAAACAGAACTCACCTCTATCAATAATGAATTTAAGCTTATAGAAATGGATGGTTTGGAAAAACTGTGAGCATCGAGAGAGCTTATAGAAACAGTGTTTTTATGTTTTCAAATTCGCTCTTTAGATCCAAATCGCTTTCCTGCTGATCCATCTGGCAAGATTTCTGATTCCAAGATGCTTGAAGTCGAAACTGCGGTTCGCTACTGTTTGGGTTTATAAGCAAAAACTACTTCAATTTTTAGAAAGATTATGGAATCCCCAATCGAAAGAATAAAACTTTCCCAAACAGCCAAAGACCAACTTACCAAACTTAAACGCAGCACCAAAATCGACCAATGGAATATCCTATGCCGTTGGGCGTTTTGTCGTTCCCTCGCAGAATCAACCACACCCTCCCCCGTCCCAATCCCCCAAGATAGCAATGTCGAAATGAGTTGGCGCGTCTTTGGCGGCGAAATGTCCGATATTCTCCTCCTCGCCCTCAAGCAACGCTGTCACAATGACGGTTATCCCACCGATAAAGAAACCCTTGCCATCCAATTCCGTTTACATTTGCATCGCGGTATTGGCTACTTAGCAGGCGATCCAAATATCAAGAAAATTGAAGATTTAATTGAACTAGCGGTTAAAAATTGAAAGGATATTAGTTGACTGTTAACTGTTCACCGTTAACTGACAATTAATATTATGCCTGAAGCGCTAGAAATTGAGCGTCATAGAGCTGCGATCGCTCGCATTGATATATCTCGCCCTGTACGATTGGCTATAGAAGGGTCAATCCTCAATCAAGACACCACTTTTTTTGACTACGGCTGCGGCTACGGTGGTGATGTCCAGCGAGTAAAAAACTTAGGCTATACCAGCACAGGCTGGGACCCTTACTACTATCCCGATGTCCCACGCATCCCCGCCGATGTGGTCAATTTGGGCTATGTCCTCAATGTCATTGAAGACTCAGAAGAACGCCGTCAAAGCTTGATCCAAGCCTGGGAACTCACTAGGAAAGTTTTAATTGTCGCGGCTCAAATCCTGATTAACGCTCCCAGCAAAACCCAACTTGCTTACAATGATGGCATTGTGACGCGCCGCAATACTTTTCAGAAATATTACGAACAACAAGAACTCAAAACTTATATTGATGAAGTCCTAAATGTCGATGCAGTACCGATCGCACTAGGCGTTTACTTTGTTTTTCGAGATGAAGCTGAAAAAGAAAGTTACAAAGCTATCCGCTTCTTTTCTGCGACTTCTACACCGCGAGTCCGTATCCCCATCAAGCGGTTTGAAGACTATCAAGAACAGCTGCAACCACTCATGGCTTTCTTTACCAAGCGCGGTAGATTACCTGTAAAAGGCGAATTGGAAAATGAACAGGAATTACTGAGCGAATTTGGTAACTTCCGCCGCGCCTTTGGTGTAGTTCTGCAAGCTACTGATGAGGCTGAATGGGATGCGATCGCTTACCGTCGTTCTCTGGATATCCAAGTTTATCTTGCCCTGACTCACTTTGATAAACGTCCGGCATGGCAAAAACTAGCCCCTGAAATGCGGCACGATATCAAAGCTTTTTTTAGTAGCTACGAGGAAGCTTGTCAAGTAGCCGACCAAAAGCTTTTCAGTTTAGGTAAACCTGGGGTGATTAAAACTGCGTGTGAAAAAAGCAAAATTGGTAAACATACACGTGGTGCGCTTTATGTCCATGTTTCCGCATTAGCAGCACTTGATCCCGTACTACGAATTTGTGAAGGTTGCGCTAGTCGTACCATTGGGCGTATCGATGAAGCCACATTAATTAAATATCACACTGATAAGCCGCAAATATCCTATCTGTCTTACCCCGAATTCGACACTGATCCCCACCCGGCGTTAAAAGCCAGTATAGGTATTGATTTAAAAACCCTCTTCGTTACGCACCGAGACTACGAAACCAGGCCAAATCCGCCAATTTTACACCGCAAGGAAACATTTGTTACCAACAACTACCCAGGCTACGAAGAATTTGCTAAACTCACCCAACAAGAACAGGAATTAGGGCTGCTTAACCAAAAAAGCGACATTGGTACGCGTGAAGGTTGGGAAAAATGCCTCGCCGCACACAGAGTAGAAATCAGGGGGCATCAGGTTTATCCAATTTAGGAAAGTTAATAAAACGCTGACGCTATAAGGTTATCCTGAATTTGTATTTAGCCCAAGTAAATCTTGGTAGTTTGTCATGTTTGCGGAAAATCACACAGCAGCTATGGCAATATCTTGCACCTAGCCCCAGCGATTAGAAATCGCACGCCAGTTGCTCATGGGGGAAACCCCCTTGGCGCTAGCCTCTCCCTTTGGGAGAAGACCGCACTGGCTTGGCTATACAAACCAAGTCCGCCTGCGCGGACTAATGAAAATCAAGGGTTTGAAACCCGCGCAGGCGGGTTTTGCCTGTGTAGCCGCGACTTCCAGTCGCCTAGTGCAAGATATGAGTTAATAGGAACTGCTGCCACTCCGATAATCCAAACCCTTATAGGTACTACTTACATGATATATTTCTGCATTTCCTCGTTGTATTTTATTGATATTTCCTCAAAAGAGGCAAAAAGTTGAAATAATGAGGAAAATTAAATCGCTACTCGGAGTTTTCGGTAGTCGCAAAATGGCGGCTTTATTATTTTTAGGTTTTTCATCGGGTTTACCGTTATTGTTAATCGGTAATACCTTAAAAGCTTGGATGACCGTAGAAAAGGTAGATTTAGCCGCTATTGGTTGGTTTAGCCTTGCGAGTTTGCCTTATTCCTTAAAGTTTTTGTGGTCGCCATTGGTAGACAGGTTCACCTTACCAATTTTGGGACGACGACGGGGTTGGTTAATTTTGACGCAGATTGCTTTGATTGTAGCGATCGCATTCATGGCTTTTCAACAACCCAAACAAGCATTACAACTACTAGCAATCAACGCTATAGTCATTGCCTTTATCAGTGCAACTCAAGATATTGCCGTTGATGCCTACCGTACCGACGTTTTGGAAAAACTAGAAATGGGGGCTGGTGCAGCAGTTTTTATCTTAGGTTATCGAATTGCCCTATTAGTCGCAGGTGCTTTAGCCTTAATACTTGCTGACAAACTACCTTGGTCATCGGTTTACTTGTTTATGGCAGGGACAATGGTAATTGGTATTTTTGCCACCTTGTTCGCACCAGAACCCAAGGAAATTAGCCCTCCAGGATCTCTCGCTGATGCTGTCATCTTGCCCTTTCAGGAATTTTTTCAGCGCCAAGGGATTATTAAAGCTATTCTAATGCTGGCATTTATTACCCTATACAAACTAGGTGATGCTTTGTTGAGCAATATGACCACGCCTTTTTTGCTGCAAACTGGTTTTACCAAAACCGATATTGGGGCAATTCAAGTGGGGATGGGGTTAATTGCTACGATTGTTGGCGCTTTAGCAGGTGGTTCCATTTTGAGTGCTATTGGCATCAATCGATCACTTTGGGTTTTTGGTATTCTACAAGCAGTAAGTAATTTAGCTTACTTTTTTCTAGCATACATCGGTCAAAACTACCAAGCTATGGTACTTGCCATCAACGTAGAACAATTTTGTGGTGGATTGGGGACAGCAGCCTTTGTTGCCTTTTTGATGAGTCTTTGTAACCAGAGGTTTTCCGCAACCCAATATGCTTTATTATCCAGCTTAATGGCTGTCAGCCGCGATATTCTGGCGGCCCCTGGAGGCGCGATCGCCCAAAGCACGGGTTGGCCTATATTTTTCTTAATAACCATCGCCGCTGCCGTACCAGGATTACTCCTATTACCAGTATTTGCCCCCTGGAACCCTCAGCCAGTGGCAGTATCCAGACCAGGACTTGAGGACGAAGAAGAGGATATATGGGGAATCAAGTAGTTATTGCTGTCGGCACATTTATTCTCTTACTCACTGGTTTATTACTTGGCTATGTTCTCTCGCAGTTAGTTCTAGGATTTCTAGCATTTAACCTCCTAACTTTTTTCGGAACACTCAGCCTAATTTTAATTTTTGGTACACTTTATTACGTTTTATTTTGGCAGTTGCGGAGAGAGCAGTCTCGACCATCAACTATAAATGAAGGGATACCAAACCAGGTAGAGGAGGGTTTATCTGATAGCTATCTCAAAAATAGGCTAATCGCTAAATTATCTGGTGATACTGCCGCAGCCGAACGGTTAATTGAAGAAGCAAAGGAGACTTATCCTGGGATGCCGGAGAATTGGTATTGCGAAAGAGTGCTTGATGACTTGGAGAGCGATCGCCAATAGTGCGGAAGCAGGGGCAGAGGGGCAGGGGAAGAACTATTATTAATGATTGACCAATGCCCCATTCCCAATTCCTGTGTACAGAAAATTGCTAAAATAAATCAAGAATACTTCACAAATCTTCAGCTAAGTTCTCATAAAAGTTCCTAGCTTCTTGCAATTAAAATATGGCTATTTTTCGTCAATACATCGCCCCACTACTTGTAGTCTTAGTATTTGTCTTTGCCCTAGTGGCAGTCAGCGCCCGCATCTTTTTACCTTCTGATATGGCAGCACCCGCACCAATTGAAGAGGTAGAGGTAACTTCTCAACCTACTCCTGCTGATTTACCACCAGCAGCACATAACGCGAGCTAGCTAAGTCAATAAACATCAGCAGTGTCTGAGCAACTACTACCTGGGTATATTATTCGCCGTGGCTCCGCTTTGGATCGATCCCTACTGCTTAAATTCATGCAGCGAACTTACCAGGATCTCTTTCCCAATGAGGATTTTTCCCACCTAGAGCAAACAGTTAAGCAATACTTCTCCAGCGATACGCCCTTGTGGTGGGTAGAAGAGGAGGGGGAGCAGGGAGCAGGGAGCAGGGAGCAGGGGGACATTCCTCTCCATGCCTCATTCACAATGAGCAATACCCATCCTCCTATAGCCTGCCTCTGGGTGGGCAATGCTATAGATCAAGTACATGGGAACCGTCATGCTCACATCTTTATCCTCTACGTTGTACCAGAACATCGGCGGCGAGGTATTGGTAGAGCCTTAATGCAGTATGTGGAAAATTGGGCTATTCAAAGAGGCGATCGCCAAATTGGACTGCAAGTATTTCAGTCAAACAAACCCGCATTAAATCTTTACAATCAGTTAGGTTATCAAACTCAATCCATCTGGATGGTAAAATTCCTGAATGCAGAAAAATAAACTCAAGGATAGCGATAACATCCTGTAGCGTCTGAGTTATGGAGGTTCTCGTTTGGATAAAACTCAACGAGGAAGAAGGGAAAATGTATAATAACCCAACTAATATATATAAAGCTTTAACTTATTGGCGCGGGGGATTATGTGTTAATCCCTTTTCGGGATTGAAATGAAATTATGTATGATGAAGACGATCTAAGCCTACTCGATATTGAAGAAGAGCTAGAAAGCCCCTTAGATAAAATAGAGCCGCTAACTGCCGAATCAGTTGTGGCAAAGCCTGATCCAGAAGTGATGCTAGCCTTGCTGGAAAATCCCCAGGCCCAGCAACGAATGTTAGCGGCACGTGCTTTTTGTGATATAGAAGATGCCCGTGCTACGCCTCATCTGATTCGTCTGTTAACTGATACCTGTCCCTTAGTGCGGGTGAGTGCAGCTTATGGCATCGGACGCAATCCCAGTTTAGAAGCAGTGAGTCCGTTAATTGCTCAACTAAACAGTGATTGGAATGGCTATGTGCGTAAAGGTGTAGTTTGGGCTTTAGGAAACTGTCGCGATCGCCGTTCTTTGCCACCCCTAGCAAATGCCCTAAGAACTGACATTTCCGCAGTGCGTTTGTGGGCTGCTAGCGCCTTAGCACAGATGGCAGAAGTGGGTTACGAAGCGGTTATAGGTGCGACACCACCATTAATTGAAGCCTTAGTTCAAGACCCCGTGGCCGCAGTACGGAGTAACAGTGCTTGGGCAATTGGTCAACTGTGCCGCGAATTGCCTTCTAATGTAGTTTATGCCACTGCGATCGATGCTCTAATTCAAGCCTTTGCCGAAGACCAAGATTTGGGAGTCCGGGAAGACGCTAAAGCCTCACTTTTAGGAGTGGGTGATCCCCGTGGCTTGCAGCTGATTGAAACCCTGGAACAAGAAGGATGGTTTTAAATGGGCATTGGGCAATTAAATTTTGGATTTTGGATTGAAGATTTTGGATTAAATTTTAATCTCAAATCCAAAATCTAAAATTCTTGCTCCCCCATCCCCAACCTTTACTGTCCTTCAGCTACAGGTTTGACCAAATTTAAGTCATAAGGGCGCTCAGTATCGTCCTCACCCAAATATTCACCATTTTGAATTTCCAGAATAATGAGCGGAATATGCCCAGGATTATCTACTTTATGTAAGGTTGCTGCGGGGACATAAGTTGATTCGTTTCGATTCAGTAATATTTCTGCATCGCCACAAGTCACCTTGGCTACACCGGAAACTACAACCCAATGTTCATTGCGGTGATAATGAACTTGTGGTTTAATTCCGTGTCTGGGCTTGATTTCAACACGACTAATTCTATAGTTTTCTCCCTCTTCGATTACCTCCACCTCACCCCAATATCGTGTACCTGAATGTGGAGACAATTCGTTGATATTTGACTGAGTATTATTTTCGTTGGGAGTCATAATCAATTTCTCAACCAGATGAGTATTAGTATTTTTCTGTAATTTACCCTAAACGAGATAAACCTGGGTAGAAAGATGCAATCACAACATCTTACTTTTTATAAATGATGACAACTGATCTAATTTGGCTCCAGGTAATAGATTCTATCCCCGAATTTATTAATTTTGAATTGTTTACCCTCCCTTATACTGAATTCTGTAAATCCGATTATTAGCTTCTTCTGTTAGTAGTAGACTACCATCTGGCAACACGAGTAAACCTACAGGTCGCCCCCAAGTGGTTGGTACAGAAGGATTTAGCAAAAATCCTGTGAGAAAGTCTTCGTAGTAGCCAAGCGATCGCCCTTTAGCATCGAAGGGAACAAATACAATTTTATAACCAGTGCCGCGATCGCGATTCCAAGAACCACGAAAAGCCGCAAAAGCACCGTTTTGGTATTTTTTTGGAAAGGTTTTACCATCATAAAACTGCAAACCCAATGCTGCTGAGTGCGCTTGAAACAGGACATCCGGCGTTTGGGTACGAGATGCTAAATCGGGGCGCTTACTTTTGTCATCCGTCTTTTGGCGCGGATCAAGGTTGTTTGGTGTTAGATAAGCATAGGGCCAGCCATAAAATGCCCCCCGTTTAACGCGTGTTAGATAGTCTGGCACCAAATCATCACCAATTCCATCCCGTTCGTTGACAGTGGTATAAAGTTCTTTAGTTACAGGATGAAAGTCTAAACCAACAGGGTTACGCAAGCCGGAAGCGAAAGTTTGCTGCTGGGAACCATCTAAATTCATCACCTGTATTGAAGCCCGTGGTAGAGGTTCTTCATCTACATTAGTTCCTGAACCAACTGAAATATATAATTTATTGCCATCGGGCGAGACAACAACATTGCGCGTCCAATGATTGTTATAACCCTGAGCGGGCAAGTCGGCGATTTTTTCCCCTTTGCCTGTAATCTTATTTTGATCTTGAGTATAAGGAAAACGCAGCACAGCATCTGTGTTTCCTAGAAAAAAGGAATTATCGACAAAAGCCATACCAAAGGGTCTATTGAGGCCGTTTTCCCCACTAGCAAAGGTTTCTCGAACGTCAGCTACACCATCGCCATTGCTGTCACGCAACAGACGAATGCGATTTTGCCCGGTTTCAGTCACTAGGACATCACCACTAGGGGTTAAAGCTAGCCAACGTGGGGCATCTAAGCCTTCGGCAAAGACATTTACTGTAAAGCCTGGTGGTACGCGCAGCACCGGGTTTTGCGGAATAGGCACAACCTCAGGTCGCTTAGAGGCACTTTCTGTTGCAAAGGGTGCTGGTAAATTCTTCAGATTTATCCGAATCGGTGTAGGTGAAAGTGCTTCAGTACGAACAATATTTTTTGGCTGTGTGGAATTCTGTGGCAGTTGGGGAGAAGGTACAGACGTTTGTGGTGTGGGATTATCTGAGGAAGCGCGAGTCTGGTTACAGGCTGCTACCAAAGTCAGCAAGAAAACTGGCAGCAAGAGACGCGCAGGAACTTTCATGGCAGTAGACACTAGACACAATTTTCTTACTCTAGACTTAATACTTAATTCTTGTCGCCAGTCTAAAGTTCGATTTTTCTTAGTTAGTTAATCTATGAAGGTATTGGGGACTAGGAAATAGGGACTAAGGAATAGGGAGATAAGCAATTCCCAATGATTAATGACTAATGACTAATGACTAAATATTTACACATATAAGCATTTGTTAGTTAACAAAAAATTTTCAAACTCTGCTGCTGGCAGTGGACGACTAAATAGAAAACCTTGCATAGAATTACAGTCGTATTGGCGTAAAAAGTTCAGTTCTGCTTCCGTTTCTACTCCTTCAGCAACTACATTTAGATTAAGATTGTGAGCCATTTGAATTAATGCTTTGGTAATTGCTGATTTCTGTGGATCATTAGCAACATTATGGATAAAATAACGATCTATTTTTAATGTGTTAATTGGTAAATTTTTCAGATAAATTAAAGAAGAGTAACCAGTGCCAAAATCATCAATGGCAATTTTAACACCTAAGGATTGCAATTTGTTCATAGTAGCGATCGCACTATTTACATCATGCATAATCATACTTTCAGTAAGCTCTACTTCTAAGTAATTTGGCTCCAAATCATTGACAGCTATAAAATTGACTATTTTATGAATAAAATCTGGTTGATTAAACTCGATTACTGACAAATTTACAGCAACAGTTAAGGAATTAATTCCGGCATCGCGCCAGCTTTTAATTTGTTTGCATACCTTTTTTAATACCCATTTACCAATAGGAACAATTAAACCTGTAGACTCTGCTAACGGAACAAATTCTGTTGGATAAATCATCCCCAACTCAGGACTTTGCCAGCGCAATAAACTTTCAGCAGCTACTATCTTTCCAGAAGCGATATCGACTATTGGTTGATAATAAATTTCAAATTCTTGAAAATTATGTTGTTTGATAGCCCGGTGTAAGCTAATTTCTAACAACTGCATTTTCGGAGACAAGTTATTAATTACAGTTTGAGGAGATAAATACCTTTTTAAAGTAGCGTGCTTTTCCAATCTATTCATGATGGCACTTAATAACTCAGCCCGAGTGAATGGCTTAGTTATATAGTCATCAGCACCCATATCCATGCCTTGACGGAAGTCAGATTTAGCAGATTTGGCAGTTAGAAAGATGAAGGGAATTGTTGCTGTTGATGGATCTTGACGTAGTGCTGTTAGAACACCATAACCGTCAATTTCTGGCATCATCATATCACAGAGAATTAAATCGGGAATTTCGGAGATAGCCAAATGTAATCCGATTCTGCCATTAGCGGCGGCAAGAGTTTCAAAATCCTCAGATTCTAGCAAATCTAAAATGTTTTCACGGACTGCTTCCTCATCTTCTATTATTAAAATTTTGGGCATAATTACCTCAGGTTATATTTTTTTATTTAATGATAAAATGGTAGTAAGTTTTGTACAAAACCCCAACAAACTTGTGATAAAAATTTCACTTTGGTAAATATCTACACACTTTTTTGCAATTGCCATTTCTAATCCAGTGCCTAATATATTACCGACATTACTGGCGCGATAAAAGGATTCAAAATATTGTGGCTGTAGTTTCCCAAAGTCAAGTGCCGTTTGGTTAACTTCTAGCAGGATGCCTTCTTTTGTCAGCAACCCAAAAAACTTTAAGGTGCCGTTGAAGATGGCGCAAAATAGTTTTTTACTTTCACAAAATGATACTTCTACCTGTACACAGGAGGTACTATCCACAGAAACTCTAACGAGGCGAGTGGGTTTGCCTGTCGTATCTTTACGTACTATAGCGCGTGGTAGTAACCATTTGTACTTGAGTAATTCTCTCTCAACGAGAATCTGACTTTCTACCTCAAATAAATCAATACCCAGTGATACCATCAGTACGTAAGTGTAGCCCCTTGTAGTCATCGCATCTAACAGTAATTTTTTCGGCACAACAATCAGCAGCAAACAGTCAATTATTGACTCTAAGCTTTGTAGCCAGATAAGCTGAGGTAAGGCTTGCATAGATTTTTACGATAGCTATTATTAGACAATAGTTATCTAAAGCTGGTTATCTAAGTATTTTCCAATATTTTGACGCCAAATAAGTAGTAATATTTGGGATATAAACACTACAAAAAGTGTGTTAAGAATTACAAACCAGCTTATAACCAGCTAGTTGGAAATTAAGCATTGGGCACAAGAGGCAGAGGGGAAAGACTTACTCCTGGATTTCTCACAAGTGAGAAATGAGCGTGAGTGTGGGGGGTGTGGGGGGTGTGGGGAGAAAGAGGAGGAATTGAGTAACTGCACATCAATGAGCGCTGCATTGCCTCCCACACTCCCCACCCTTCCCACACTATGAGTGAGAAATTCGGGTCAAGCTTGTGAGAAATGCGGGTTACTGCAACTTCTCCTCTGATGCCTTGCCTCTTCATTAAGGACGCAACTGCACCCGTCGTTCGCCGTAACGTAATAGCCTTTCTATAGCGACAAGCCGATTTTCCCAAACTTTGACTTGATAGGAATTCGACTTAATTTCTTGGCTCATCAATACCCGAAATTGAGATTGGAAGCGACTTAGAGAGGCTCTCGCCACTAGTAACTTACTGGGAGAGGGGGAAGCAGAAAGCTGATTTAAGGCAGTGCGTAAAACTTCTGCCTGGTTGTTAAAATCTGATATTGTCTGAGCAGGCCTTTGTCGTTGGTCATTTTGAAAAACAAATTTCCATTCCCGTTGCAGCGCGGTGTAACGGATGGCAGCAGTTTGAAAAGGTTGGCGGTGAGGAATCGGTTCACTTGTTGTGGATTGAACCCTACCTTGGGTGCTACTAAAGAGTTTTTGGAGATCGTTGTTAAAATTCTCTGCGGCAAAGAGGGCATAACCACTAACTGGCAAATCCCTTACCAACTGGAGTTGATCGAATGCCCCGATTGTTGGCAAAGAAAGTAAGCGAATTCCTGGCACCAACAAGGTAGCTCCCAATTGTTTAGAGGCAATCCAGGGTTGGGCCAGGCGTTGGAAACGAGAGGTATCCAGAGCATAAGTCATCGGAACGATTAAATCTACATCTCCCCGCCTTGCCCAAACTTCCCAATTTTGTTGAATTTTCTGAATCCGCTCTAGTTCCGGCAAAGGAAATACTGCAACCGACAAAATCAAATTTGGTTGCTTTTGCCGCAACTGCTGTGATGCTTCGGCGACAAAGCTATCAATTTGATCGGTGCGAAATTTTGTCCACTTTTGCCACAAGTCTGCTTGGCTAGGAGAAATATTCACTGGATCTACACCAGTAAGTTGCTGAAACTGCGCTCTTGCAGCTTTGCCATAGCCATAGATTCGACCTGCTGATGGGTCTTGGAAAGGATAGCGAATGTAGTCTAGCTGGAGACCATCCACGTTATATTTAGTGACAATTTCCTCATACAGCTTGAGCAAGTACTGCCGCACTTCAGGGTTGGCTGGGTCAAAGAATGGCTTGCTCTGACCAACGGGAATCATGTTGCCAAGGTTATCGTAGTTTGCCCAATCGGGATGAGCCGCCAGTACTGGCCCTGGATAATTAGGATTAACGTTGATAATTTCATTATGACGTTGGTTGCCAGCAGCAAAAGTCCAAACCCAAGCGTGTAATTCCATGTCTCGCTCATGGGCTAATTTCACTGCTTCTTCCAGTGGGTTCCACCCGCGAATTAATGGGTTTTGCTCTTTTGCGACTTGGCTGGGATAAATGGTATAGCCCGCATTAACAGTTTCAAAGAAGATGGTATTAATCCCAGCTTGGGCGAGGCGATCAAAAATCTGGGCTAGTCCAGCCTTACTACCAGCACGAACAATTGTCCCTCGATCTAACCAAACTGCCCGAATTTCTGGTTGAGCCAGTCTTCGATCAACGGGAAACTGTTGCCACAAAGTTGTTTTAGCCACCAGCCACTGCTGACGAGCCAAAGCGTAGTTTTTTTGAGCAATCAATTGGGGTAAGTTTTTGGCAATTACTCTTGCTTGTGCTAAGGCTTGCTCTTTACTGATGACTATCGCCCCCAGTTTGGTTGAGGCTAATTGCGTCGTCGGCTGCTCTTTGACAGATTGGGAGTCATTATTGCGTATCTGTCTAGAGGACTGCTTCTCCTCAGATATGGTTTCACCAACATTAGCCGCATCGGCTAAAACTGCTAAATTAGCGCTTTCCACCCGACCAATCAGATTTTCTAGCTCTTGCTGGAGGGCGATCGCTTGGTTGTTGTCAATCGGCTCATTGGAGTTGGGTGCAACATCTAAACGCACCGCTTCTTCCAATTGGTCAATAGCCTCCTGAGAAGTTGGGGGTTTGATCAGAGGAAGCGGTCTAGGGATGGGAGCGGTAGCAGTTTTAGAAGGAAGGGGTAAGGGAGATGAGGGAGATGAACTGCTCCTCTGCCCCTCTGCCCCTCTGCCCCCCTGTTCCCTCGGTGCAGTTGCCACAGTTGTAGAGCAATTTGGGGAAGCTCCTGCTATTTTTTTCATCCGATTTGATGGTGCTGGCGCTGTCAAATAGTGATTGACAGCAGCTTTTAACCAGGCATTATCTAACTCAGCAACTGAGGCTGTATCTGTTCCCCAGCGCCAGCCCAAAAAGGTGGAACGCTCTGTTGTCACTACTGCGGCCGGATTATCTTTGGAATTCCAAACAGCAGGAGATTCTGTGCCCATATCATTAGGAATCACAACGCCACCGCGAACTTTGCCAAAGAGTTCAGTTTGATTTGCCCATTCTGGGATCTTGGTTTTTGCAGCTTGAATCTGTTCTATATTGCTGAGGCTGAATCCCCAATAACCTCCCAAGAGCGATCGCAATAACTGCCGGACTCCTGGCGATGACAGACTACCTACAGGCCCACTGGCAATCAAACGCCCTCCCTTACTCATCCATTCTTCTAGAGCGATCGCTTGGGTTGGCGTTAATGTCTCGACATTTGGCAAAAATAATACCCGGCGATCGCCCCAATCGGCCGCACTTTTGACATCATTTAGGGGAATTACACAATATTTCACCCCTGTTGCCTGTAAGCGATCGCTTATCCCTGTCCATTGATTTGCATTCTCTTGGCCATACACTACGCTCAATACAGGTTCTTCAGTCGCTGCCTTTACTGGCAAAATACTAAAACTATTTAAAATTAAAAAATTAAAACTTAAGATGAAGAATCCGGCTTTTTTTATTTGTGAATTTGCCTTTTCATGATACTTTTCCTGATTCTTCACTACTGACTCCTCAGTGGATTAATTATTAGACCTTACTTCTTATTTATCATCCAGCGTAACAATAAATTACCTCCGAAAAACAACGGATATTTGATAACTAAATCTGAGCAGAATTGAAAATACATTTTTTGATTAAATCTTCAACTCCTGCTACTGGGAAAATTTTTGTATTTAGTCTACAAGCTAATTCCTCAACACTCATATCATCTAAAAACACTAATTCACCATTTTTTAGCATGACGCTCGGTAGCAAAATACCATCACCTAAATCTTGTCCTTCTAAGTTTAAAAGCAAATCATGACCGGTTAATAATCCTGTTACACTGATAGTTTGTCCCCAATAATCACTACATAAAGCACGCATATTAACTTCTAAACCTTCAACAAAATTTAAGCGTTTTAAAATCGGTTGAAATGCTTTTTCTACGGCATTGCCCACTATCCAAGTGAATTTTCTCTGAGGATAAACTTTTGGCGGTAGTAATTCTGCTGCAACGGTGGCAAATTGCTTGATAAATAATTGAATCGAACCAACTCCGTTATCAATTTGAGGATATTCTTCATATTCAGATTCGCTGGGTAACTCTTCACCTGCAATCAAAAACCACTCATCGGCTAACCAAACAACGCTGGAACCAAACTTTTGGCGAAATTGCCGTGAGAGAATTTGCACTTGGGAAATCACTTCTTTTGCTTTTTCCCTAGTTACGGGTATAAGTTCATCTTCTTGGGGTCGAAACCGTGTTAACCCAACTGGCACAACTGCCACTGATGCCACCGCAGGCACTTCATTAGTATAAAAGGACGCTAAATCTTTGAGAGTTTGTTCCAGATGTTTGCCATCATTTATACCAGGACAAACAACTACTTGAGCATGAATTTGTAGTCGTCTTTCTTGAAACCACTTAAGTTGTTGCAAGATTTGTCCCGCACGCGGATTTTTTAGGAGTCTAATTCTCACATCAGCTTCCGTAGCATGAACAGAAACATACAACGGAGACAAGCGCATTTGCTCAATTCGCTGCCATTCTCTTTCTGGCAAATTAGTCAGGGTAAGATAAGAGCCGTACAAAAAGCTCAGACGATAATCGTCGTCTTTCAAGTACAAGCTGGTGCGCTTACCTGGTGGCTGTTGGTCGATAAAGCAAAATGGACAGCGATTATTACACTGAATTAAGCCATCAAATAGGGCAGTTTCAAATTCTAGCCCCAAGTCTTGGTCATAATCTTTTTCGATTTCCAGGTTATGAGTTTTACCAGCAGCGTCTAAAACTTCTAGTTCCAAGAGTTCATCAGCACATAAAAACTGATAATCAATTAAATCGCGGGGACGTGTACCATTTATTGCAACGATCGCATCCCCGGCTTCAAAGCCAATCTCTGCGGCTATTGAGTCTGGAAGAACTTTAGTAATACGGGCAGGATTAATTGTAATCATTAGTCATTAGTTATTGGTCATTGGTCATTGGTCATTTGTCATTAGTCATTTGCTGTGGACGTAGCACAAATGACTAATGACTATTATTTAATTATCCTTTCCAACCTGCTGCGATCGCCAGTAAGATAACACTACCGAATGCTAATCTATACCAAACAAAAACCAAGGTGTTTTTGGTTGCTAAGTATTTGATTAAAAATGCAATTGATAGGTAGGAAAATATAAAGGTTGAAATAATTCCTACAATTAATAGTCCAACAATGTTATCTGGCAACTGTTGAGCTTGAAACAACTTGAATATTTTCAGGCTTTTATACAGGGTAGCAATAGTAAGAGTTGGAAACCCTAACAAAAATGAGAATTTCGCTGCTGTATCGCGTTCTAATCCTAAAAATAAGGCAGTCGTCAACGTTGAGCCAGAACGAGAAACGCCCGGAATCAAAGCAAGTGTTTGTCCCAATCCAACTAAAATGCCATCCCGAATCTGCAATGAGTCGAAACCTCGCTTACGAGTGCCAATTTTTTCTGCCAGCCCTAGTAAAATTGCCATAATAATTGACATGATGGCAATGATTAATGCACTCTCCGGTAGAACGTCTTTCAAAAGAAAGCCAACAATTAAAGCAGGCATTGTTCCGACTGCAATACCAACAATAATTTTCCATTCTTCGCGTTGCCAGTCTTTCTCTTTCAGGGCTTCGATTCCACCTTTGACAATACTAGAAATCAGCGACCAAAAATACCCCAAAATTGCTATAACACTGCCAAATTGAATTGCATCAACAAAATCTTTAGAACCTAGCTCCTTCCAACCAAATACCTTTGTCACAATCAGAAGATGTGCAGTGCTACTGATTGGCAAAAACTCTGTAATACCTTGAACAATACCCAAAATAAAAGCTTGAATAAACTCCATATCCAATCAATACCTTTGTTCTGTTGTGGACACAATTGTTTGGTGATGATGTTCTTTTATATACTGTCTATTGCACCTAATCTTGTAGAAAATTAAATTTTACCGATCCATAACATCATCGAAGACGCTGACCATGTTCTTACACCCATCTCAATAAGTCAACGCAATTTCGGAAATTCATCAAACTTTAATATTTCGAGGACTGATACAGTTCACTTTTTAGCTTTCAAATTTTACCCTCCACCTCTCAGTAGTCGCTCATTTACAAAGGACTACTGAGGAGTTCTATACATAGTGCAACTTTGAATAGATTAGTCTGGCGCAAAATGTTTTGTTTGCTTTTCGTCAGCGCTCACTGAAATTTGAGTATAATTACAATGCCCCAGGGGGGGATTTTAAAGTGTGATATCTTAAATAAGATAAAGTTTAGTAACAAATATTAAAAACTTTGATTAATAATACACTGTCTTCTTACACCACTTCTACGCCTTCTATTGATACCGAGTTGGATTTAGCTGATACTGGGCAGAAGGGTATCAGGCAATTGGAATCTACGCTATCCTTTTCTCCCTCTCTCCCCTTATCTATTTCTGAGCGACAAACTTGGTTGGTGTTTGCGGCGGCGGTGTTTTTGGTATCAGTGCCAGTATTTATAGAAGCGCCAATAGTGCGATCGCTACCAAGTCTGAGTTTAGCGCTGACAGCATTTTGGGTGTGGCTAAGTTTTACCTTAATGTCACGCCCTGCAACTTATGTATGGGGGGATTTGCTCTTAGGATTTAGCTGGAGTTGGTTAGCAGGAGCCATTTACTGGGGCTGGTTACGTTGGGAACCTGTATGGCATCTGCCAGTAGAATCTATAGGTTTACCCTTTGCTTGCTGGTGTCTAATAAAGAATTGGGGCAAGGTGGGTAGCTGGTTTTATTTAGGTTCTTTACTCGGTACTGTTTTAACAGATGTATATTTTTATCTAGCAGACTTGATGCCCTATTGGCGGCAAATTATGAGAGTAGATGCAGATGGCGCACCACAAATTTTACAAAATGCCCTCATGCAAGTACAAACACCTTGGGGACAAAGTTGGGCCATAATTCTCGCCTTAGTACTGTTAACAGTCGGGATTTCAGCTTTAGGTAGAAAGGAAAAACACTGGTATGCCTTTGGTGGAGCGGTTTTGAGCACAATTTTGGTAGACAGCCTATTTTTGTTAGCTGCGATCGCAGCGTAAAAAAGGTAGGAGGCACTTATGTTGCAATGAGCATATAGGCTTCCCTTACCGAAAGTTTTCTCATATCAATCTACGGCACATCAAAAATGATGCTGTAGATAATTAATTAGTTAAGAAATATTACATAACAATCCATTAGCACCAAGTTTTTTTGGTAGGGTTTTCGGTATTAGACATTGCACAGTTTCGCGTCTGCTTGGGACGTAGAATCAGCCACCCCGAAAAGATTTCGTCTAACTGGGAATGTTACCAAGATCATGGATGCAGAGCTATTGCAGCCATGCAGTCACTCTTACCACGATGAAAATTTTTGACAAAACTACAGTCAAACCTAGTAACGGCAAATATTGTGGATATTAATACGCTGTATATTAGTTTCTGATGACTGCTGTGTTAATTAAGCTATCAGGTTTTGTCCTTCGTCCTTTGTCCTTCGTCCTTAGTCCTTGGTGCTCTCACGTAGACGCATTAGCGGCTTCCCGCAGGGTATGACTAATGACTAATGACTAGTGACTAGTGACTAATGACTAATGACCACTGTTAGCTTAAAACTTTTATTTCTGTTTGATGGAAAGAGGTAGAAAAATCGTGAAAGGATTGGCGCGTTTATTAACAGTGTTTAGTTTGTTACTTAGTTGCTGGGGATGGTTGGGAACAACTCAGATCGCCCAAGCTGCTAGTTTCAACAGTTTTGTTTTTCCGCAAGTCCCAGTTCTGGCAATTGAGCGGCAGAATCGGGCAGACGCTAAACTAGCAACGGAATTTGGTAAAAAAATTGATTTGAATAATACCAACGTCCGAGCTTTTCAACAGTTTCCAGGGCTTTATCCCACCCTGGCTAAGAAAATCATCACCAATGCTCCCTACCAAAAGGTAGAGGATATATTGGATCTTCCAGGATTGAGCGATCGCCAAAAGCAAACCCTGCAAGCTAACCTCGATAATTTCACTGTGACAGAACTAGAACCTGCCTTCAACGAGGGAGACGATCGCTTTAACAACGGCATCTACAGATAACTGCACACGCAGTTAATCTAGCAAATAGCAGCCCACTCCTGATTCTAGGGAGTGGCACATGATATGAGTTAGGAGTTAGGAGTTATGAGTTAAAAATTCAAAACTCCTAACTCCTAACTTCTAACTCCTCACTTCCCCCTCCTCCATTACCTTGCCCCAGATAGATATTCCTAGCCAATTTGATGTCTTAGTAGTCGGCGCTGGTGCTGCTGGACTATACACAGCGCTGTGTCTGCCAGAGTCCTTGCGAGTCGGCTTGATTACCAAAGAAACCGTTGCTTTGTCCGCCAGTGATTGGGCACAAGGTGGTATTGCCGCAGCTGTGGCCCCAGAAGATTCTCCCACGCTGCACATTGAAGATACCATCCAGGCAGGTGCAGGTTTATGCGATCGCACTGCTGTAGAATTTCTCGCCCAACATGCCCCTAACTGCATTCAATCCCTAGTTAATTTGGGGGTAGCTTTTGACCGTCAAGGTCAAGCGCTGGCTTTAACTTTAGAAGCCGCCCATTCTCGCCGTCGTGTTCTCCACGCTGCGGACACCACAGGGAGGGAAGTTACTACCACCCTCACCGCCCAAGTCTTACGTCGCCCGAATATTCAAGTCATTCAGCAAGCTTTGGCTTTGAGTTTGTGGGTTGAACCTGAAACTGGTCGCACTCAGGGAATTAGCCTGTTTTATCAAGGTAAAATCACATGGGTAAAAGCTGGTGCTGTGGTGCTGGCAACTGGGGGCGGCGGTCAGGTATTTGCCCAAACCACTAACCCGGCTGTGAGTACGGGTGATGGAGTAGCGATCGCATATCGGGCTGGGGCTATCCTCCGTGATTTAGAATTTGTGCAATTTCACCCCACTGCCCTTACTAAACCTGGTGCCGATCGCTTTCTCATCAGCGAAGCTGTGCGCGGCGAGGGCGCACATCTCATCGATAATGAAGGGCGGCGTTTTGCCTTTGATTACCACCCTGCGGGTGAACTAGCACCTAGAGATGTAGTCAGTAGAGCAATTTTCAGTCATTTACAACGTACCGCCCTTGATTTGGCGACTGCCCATGTGTGGTTAGATATGCGCCCCATCCCCGCCGACAAGATTCGTCATCGCTTTCCCAACATCATTAAAGTTTGTCAGCATTGGGGCGTTGATGTCTTCCATGAACCCATTCCTGTAGCGCCAGCTGCTCATTACTGGATGGGTGGGATTGTCGCGGATCTGATGAATCGCACCAATATCCCTGGTTTGTACGCGGTGGGTGAAACCGCTAGTACGGGGGTGCATGGAGCAAATCGCCTTGCCAGTAATTCCCTGTTGGAATGTATTGTGTTTGGGGCCCAGATGGCTAATATTGAGTTGGAAAATATTGGGCTGCCTTCAGAAACACCAGTGCTGCCATTGCGAACATTTAGTCCTGATGCTAGTGAGTGGAACATACAGCAAACACAGCTAGAAGTACTTAGGGAGAAGTTACCACGTCTAGTGTGGGAAAATGCTGGTATTTGTCGGGAACAATCAGGGTTAGAAACTGCGATCGCTACTATTGAATCTTGGCAGCAAGATTTCGCTATCTTGCCTTTAAGTCAATTCTTGCTTGCTTTACGCCCAGGAGAACCAGCTAGTTTTGACCTACCAGATGTTGAATGGCAACTGAGACTTTGGGCAGAAACCCGCAATTTATTAGATGTAGCTGATTTAATTCTCAAAAGTGCTGCTTTTAGAACCGAAAGCAGAGGCGGACACTACCGTTTAGATTATCCTCAACCAAACCCAAATTGGCAAGTCCACACACTTGTACAAGCACATCATTGGTGGAAATCTCCACTATTACCTTGAATAAACGACCCTAAAGAGACTGACGACTGAAGTTAGGATTTTACTTGCAAAGGCTATCTACAAAAATCTTAGCCACTCTGGTTTTCTCCCTTCGTGTAGCGTCTCGTAGAGAAGGTGAGACGCTAAGGACGATGGGGTATCTCATAAGTAAAAGATATGGTGTCGAAGATAGTAGGTGTCTCATCGCACTGCTTTACCATAATTTAAAATCCAAAATTGCCATCAGCGTGTGCCACTACCATGCTGACTATCGGGGCCACCATAATTTGGTGGAATATATGTGTCTTTTAAATTTTGAGAATTGACTTTGCGGGCGACTAAGGTGTTGCCGCTAGTACCGTGGAAAGTGTTAGCACTTGCGCTACTCAATATACCTGTGCAAGCAGCAATTTTCGGTATTAGTATGTAAACACCTATACAGAATATTATAAGCTTTGTGATTCGGAAGTTAGTTTTCATTGTTTTCAGTAAATTTACTAGTTTTTCATTTCAAAATGTCTTTTTATTGCATAGAGTATATTTACTGAGATTTAGTGAAAAAATATTTTAACTTTATTAGATTATTGCTGTTGGAGTACAAGTTACTGTGGTATTTGCTTGTAAAACAACCTTAATCTGCTGGTATTAAATAGTCTTTATACTTAAGTAGTATTGTTAAATAGCCGTTTTTACATCAGTCTAAAGTTAGATATGTCGATGAATCACCTGAGCATTTTGCTTAAATCACTATTCTTTAATAATATCTTAATCTTTATAAGTATAAACACTATGTTTAATAAATAATAATTTTATAAAACATTAAATCATACTTACTTGTTTGTATATTAAGTATTTATTTAATGTAAAGATTTGTAAAAGTAAAACAATATAATTGCTATATTGTAAGGATTTTTTAAAATCCTTACAATGAAGTACCGTAATAAGCCTAAGCAGTATAAGTATTTTTTGTAAAGTAAAAATAATGACAGGTTATATTTATTTTTTTAATTATCTCTGATGACTAATTCCTTTCTGACATAAGTTATTGGGTTTGGTCATCAGGTACAAAAGCCATGCTAGCCCTAGATTGTGTTTAATAAATTACCTTCTAGCACGTACACTATACTTTTTCAAAATTGTGTATTGGAGGTATTTCCAATCCATATTCTCAATTTAAAGGTAAAAAATTTGACTATCTTGAAAAAAAAACTGGAGACTTGACCAGGAATAATTAAGCAAACTCGTAGCGATTTTTACCCAGACGCTTGGCACGGTACATTGCTGCATCTGCTTGCTTCATCAAAGTTTCACTGTCTTGACTGTTGTATGGGTAAACACTAATGCCAATACTCGCAGAGACTCGGATTGCATAGCCGTCCAAAACAATTGGCTTAGTAATACTGGTTAAAATTTTCTCAGCGACTTTAGCAGCTATTTGGACATTGGGGATTGCCCGTAAAATCACAGTAAATTCATCGCCACCCAAACGAGAAACTGTATCACTAGCGCGTAAAGAATTGCTGAGTCTTCCCGCAATGGTCATTAGCAAGCGATCGCCCGTCTCGTGTCCCAGAGTATCATTGACTTGCTTAAAGCCATCTAGATCTAGAAACAGCACTCCCAGCAACAAGTTATTTTGTTGTGCCCAATGTAAGGACTCGTAAAGTTGTTCGGCAAAAAATTTGCGATTGGATAAACCCGTCAGGGGGTCATGATACGCTAAATAACGTAAGTGGCCTTCTTTGAGTTTTAATTCATTGTTAGATCGGAATAGGTCAGCAGCAGTCCGCTTCAGCTGTTCTTCCATAAGTTTGCGCTGAGTAATATCTCGAATAACCCCAACTAAAAAGAAATTGCCAGCTGAGTCTTTGTGAAGCGATCGCTTAGTGGCAATTTGATGAGTCTGTCCATCCGCATCTGTAAATTCTTCTTCATGTTCCTGGGGTTGCTGAGTCCGAAAAACAAGATCATCCTGTTGCCGAAACGCATCAGCTTCATGTTTAGGGAAAAAGTCATAGTCTGACTTTTCAATTAACAACCTATTCGGATAACCGATAAATCGACAATAGGCTTCATTTAAAACAATCCACTGGTGTTGTTCATTTTTCACAAAAATTGGATCGGGAATTGTGTTGATGACGTGATGCAAAAATTCTCTCGAACGTTTCCACTCTTCCTGCATGTGGGCAATATGACTGGTCATCCAAATAGCTGAACTACCAAAGCTCAAGAGTGAGGGAATAAGCGGTATCCACCAACCATATAAGAAAGCAAGGTATGCACTTAGGGTCAATACGAAGCAAGAAACTATGATACAGAGAAGGCTCCTAGTTGCATTTCGTATCCGCCATATCGTTACGGTTCCCAGGTAAGACCAGGCAAAAACCCACAAGTATTCCACCAAGTCAGTCCAGACTTTGAGTAATGGTCTTCCATCAACAGCAGCAGAGATTAACTCACTAATAAAATAAGCTTGCAGTTGAATACCAGGTACAGGCTTTGCCGTACCCATTAGACTGCTGGAGTAGGGAATGAATACAAAATCCTGAAGACTAGGTGCGGTAGAGCCAATGAGTATAATCCGATCTTTGATTAAATTTTCTTTGACTTTATCTGCCAGTACATCTCTCATCGATACCTGGCGAAAACTACAAAATTCTCCAGATGAACTTTGACATCTAGGTTTGGGAAAATTGGTCAAAATTTGGTAGCCTCTAGCATCAGCTCCCACATAAGCACCATCATTAGCCTCAAAACGAGTAAATGCTGCCTTACCCAATTGCAAATACTCAGGGTTGCTTTTTGCTTTGGTAGGAGTAATTCCCTTTGACTTTAAATACAATAAAGCTAACTTCAGGGCAAAACTTTCGTGTACCTGACTTTCAACATGCCAATACAACAAACTGCGGCGTACTTTACCATCAAGATCATAAAGCACGTTGTTAAAGCCCACTTGATCTTGATTCAGTCCCCGTGGAGGCAAAACACTAACGTTTTTATTTTTGTCATTTGCTAGCAGTTCAATACCAATTAAGTTGGGCATTGACTTATAAACATTACGCAGTTCTTGATTACCAGGCTCTACTGGCAAATTTCTGTAGATATCTAAGCCAATAGCACGGGGTTTGTAGACATTTAATTTTTGCAACAACTGGGCAATTTTCCTATCTGGAATCGGCCACGAACGGACTTCGTTTAAATAGGCCTCATCAATCACTACGATCGTAATCCGCTCTTCTGGCGGTTCATTTGGACGTGAGCGAAAAAATTGATCCAAAGCTGGCAACTCCAAAGATTGCAATAATCCGATGGAGTGCAAAAGCAGGACGCAGACTGCAACGCTGGCCGCAGTAATCAATTCTCTGTGTCCTTGACTAAGCGATTGTTTTAGTCCAAAGATTAACTTCACAAAACGCTTGCCTAGCTGCTGATTCATTCCCATTACCTAGTGGGGAGAAATATTCTCTATCTTCCTATAGCTATTAACTATCGGACTAACATAGCTTAAGCAGGAGCTAAATAGAGTTTCTAAGAGTTTTTCAACTCAGCATGTTTCTTCAATAAATCGGTTCAAAGCCTTGTATGGTAAAGCTTACTCTAATTAAACTCGCACATTAACAATCAATTAGGTATTTTACTCAGAATTACGGTAATTTCCAACAGACACACCTTTGGGTTTGGCGCTGACATGATTACATCCCAAGGTGGCTCTTAAGTGCTACAAAAAGGAATTAAACTATACATTAAACTAAGTAAATATATTTAATCAGTTTCCTTCAGTTTTAGGTGTTTGTAGATAAAAGCCGTAGGAAAATTGGTAATTGGGTATTGGACAACACTTATTATCTATTACCAAAAACAAAACAGCCAACTGGAAACAGACTTTGCTCTATTCATCCAGTTGACTATGGGGTTTGAACTACAGCTTCAGAAGGCAGAATAAGCCCATGCACAACTTAGGCAATTACCTAAAATACTTAAAGTTACGAGGCCCTGTGTAACCAGAAACTTTCGCTAGTTCCTCTAAGTTTTGGACTCCGCCATAGCTTTTACCATTGATGATCCAAGTGGGGAAGCCTTCAATTTTGGCGGCTTTACAAAGTTCCGTTTGAGCTTTGAGTCCATCAGGAGCGCACTCTACTTTAATATCACTATTGATTATTTCCTCGGCTTCTTTACCAAAAAGCAGCTTTTGTTCATGACAATGAGGACACCAGTAAGCACTGTATTCCTTCGCGCCTACCTTCGCCAGATGGCGTGCTAAGGCTATTTCTGCCTCACCAGAAGTAGTGGTAACTTCCCAACCGAACGCTGGGTTAGGGTCTCCCTTGGAATTAAAGGTGATTTTTGTGGGTTGTCCAGGAGTTCCAGGTGCAACACTTTGTTCATTGACACCAGCATAGACGCCTAAAGTGCCAATCAGCGTTACCATCCCGACAATCAGAGCGGTAAATAAGATTTGTCCAATATCCTCCCAAGTCCGACCGATAATCGTCAGTACCAAAAGACTCACAGAGAACAAAGCTGAACCGATACAGTAAGGACAAATAGCTTTGATTTGAGATGTCAGCACGTACATTAAGTAGCCGCTAAAGACAGACATAGCGATCGCACCCGCCAGCAGCAGCCACCATGTCCAATTTTCCAATTGTTTGCGGCTATTATTTTCCCCTGAGTTGAATACCAAAGGAGCCAAAGCAAATATCACCATACTGATGTATGCCAAAAATCCAAACAAAGCTAGTGGCTGACCAAAAACCGTTGCCCAAGGACTGGAAAGCACATCATTACAGCCCTTAGCACCAGCCTGTGCCACACAAGCTGCACTGCCTCCTGTTAACTTTTCTATGGTGAGATAACCTGTTGTCAGCGCACCACATCCAGCGATCGCGGCAATCAATGGACGTGACCATCTATGAATCCAAGGAGTAGAACGGCGGCGAATCATAAACTGTTATTGGGGAATGGGGAACTCGGGGCCCCACTGGGGATTAGGGGCAATGGGGAATGGGGAACTCGGGGCCCCCACTGGGGATTAGGGGCAATGGGGAATGAGGAATGGGGAAATAATTATTAATTGTTCGCTTGCTTCCCCTACTCACAGACGCGATTAATCGCGTCTTTCCCTACTCCCCACTTTCTAAGAATGTAACTTTACTTGTTCTGCTGATTTGCTTTCACCTTTGGAGTTCCAATTGCGACGTGCGGCTTCCACGAATTGACTGACGCGAATTGGGTCAATTGGTTGCTCTATGCGCCCATGACGTTTCAGGGAACTGGAAACTATTACACCATCTGCTGCTTGCATCAATGTATCAATATTCTCCCAATTTGCCCCGCTACCGATGAACACTGGCGTGCCGTTTGCTGCACCACAAGCTAGTTCCAAATCTTCTAAGTTAGGTGGACTACCAGTAGCCCAGCCGGATAAAATTACTCCGTCTGCTAAACCCCTTTCAATGGTGTCTTTCACGGCGACTGTGAGATTTGGAGAACTCAAAGGACGGGCGTGTTTTACCAAAACGTCGGCCAGGATTTTAACATCACAGCCCAACTCCCGTCGATAGCGGAGTAGTTGATGGGCTTCTCCCTCAATTAATCCTTGGTCGGTTGCCATCACCCCTGTAAGGACGTTGACGCGGATAAATTGCGCCTGTACACAGCTAGCGATCGCCATCGCACTTTTGCCATCGTTTCGCAAAACATTTAACCCTATAGGCAAAGTCACCAAATTCTGTATTCGTTGCACCACAATGGTCATGGCACTCACAACCACTGGATCGACTTGGTTCTTAGTAAACGGCGCGTCGAAAAAATTCTCGACAATCAGTCCGTCAACCCCTCCACTTGCCAGGGCTGCGGCTTCTTGTTCGGCACGGTCAATCACCGCTTTTAGGCTACCTCCCCAACGGGGTGAGGTAGGCAGTGGTAGCAGGTGAACCACGCCAATAATTGGTGAGCGAGTTTTAAATATCTGATATAAGTCCACGTCTTTAATCCGCCTCGCGGAGTCCAGAGTCCAGAATTTTTTGACTATTGAACGCCAGTTCAACACCACTTCCCTTGACGAAGAAAACCTCAGTCAGGGAGTGGCTCTTCAACGGGAGAAACCCCGCACGTGACTGGCTCCTCTTGACCCTTGACTCTTGACTTTTCATTAACTAGTCAAATGTGTTTTATGATAGTCGGTTTACTGCCTCCTTCCTAAGATGGAAATTGGCGTCAAACCTCCCATAAGATATGTTAAGATAAAACCTGGCTACAAGAGGAGTTTGCCACTCACTAGACGCAAGGCAGCTTTCCGTGGTTTAGGCATCTTGTCCGCGCACAGTCGTAGGACTTGCCAATCGCCAGGGTAGCATTACTGCTTTATAGGCGTAGTCGCTTTCGTCGATTTCCCTGAGGGTAGCGACTTCTCACAACAAGCCCTTTGGGCGGCTTCCCGATGGGTAGGTTAACAACGCACACGCTGTGGTAATGTAAAATACCAATAGGCGAATTGTTAAAAAAGATTACAAGTGTCAAATGTACCCAAAGACACTTCAATTTACCCTGGGGAACAGATTGATAAGAATATCATAACATGACCTCTATTTTTATTATTGATAGGGTCATAAGTCTACGGGCAATTGCTGATATTGGGAATCTGCCGCCGTACTGTTATTAGAAAGCGAAATTAGCGCTGGAATGTTTACAAGAAAAAAATGAAGATATTTTCCAAATATGGGTGACAAGCCAACAATTGCCATTTCTCACCTGGGCTGCGAGAAAAATCGAATTGATACAGAACACATGCTAGGAATGCTCGTAGAAGCAGGCTACGGTGTAGATACAAACGAAGAGTTAGCAGATTACGTTATTGTTAATACTTGTAGTTTTATTGAAGCAGCCCGGCAAGAATCTGTCAGAACTTTAGTAGAACTGGCAGAGGCAAACAAAAAAATCGTAATCACTGGCTGTATGGCGCAACACTTCCAAGAACAACTTTTGGAGGAGTTACCCGAAGCAGTAGCGGTGGTGGGTACAGGCGATTATCACAAAATTGTAAATGTAATTGAGCGTGTTGAACTTGGCGAACGGGTTAAACAGGTTAGTATTGAGCCAACCTACATTGCCGACGAGACTACACCGCGCTATCGCACTACAACCGAGGGTGTAGCTTACCTCAGGGTTGCGGAAGGTTGTGATTATCGTTGTGCATTTTGTATAATTCCTCATCTTCGAGGGAAGCAGCGATCGCGTACTATTGAATCTATAGTCGCCGAAGCGGAGCAGTTAGTTAGTCAAGGGGTAAAGGAAATTATTCTAATTTCCCAAATCACCACTAATTACGGTCTAGATATTTACGGTCAGCCAAAATTAGCCGAATTACTTCGCGCTTTGGGGAAAGTAGATATACCGTGGATCAGAATGCACTATGCTTATCCCACGGGACTGACCCCAGACGTGATAGCGGCCATCCAAGAAACACCCAACGTCTTGCCTTATCTGGATTTGCCCTTGCAGCATTCTCATCCAGATATTCTCCGCGCTATGAACCGTCCTTGGCAAGGGCGGGTAAATGATGGGATTATAGATCGCATCAAAACGGCGCTACCAACAGCCGTACTGCGAACAACATTTATTGTTGGTTTCCCAGGAGAAACAAGCGAGCATTTTGAGCATCTACTAGAGTTTGTTCAACGGCATGAATTTGACCATGTTGGTGTCTTCACCTTTTCCTCTGAGGAAGGAACCCCAGCTTACAAGTTGCCAAATCAGTTGCCCCAATTGGTGATGGACGAGCGCCAACACCAACTTATGGAACTCCAGCAACCGATTTCCCAAAAGAAAAATCAACAGGAAGTAGGCAAAATCGTTGATGTCCTGATTGAGCAAGAAAATCCTGAAAGTGGTGAATTAATAGGTCGTTCAGGTAGATTTTCCCCAGAGGTTGATGGTCTGGTGTATGTCAAAGGCCAGGCAAAATTAGGAACCATCGTGCCAATAGCGATTCACCACGCTGATACATACGACCTCTATGGTCAGGTAGTCAATAACTAAATTGTCCTTTGTCTTTTGTCCTTTGTCCTTTGTTAAATGACCCTTATATATTCATCCTTATCTTAAGGTCAGTGCTGCATTAATGGCAGTTTTGATGAGGGTTTACCTAAAACGCTGGCGGACTTGTTGAAATAGCCTCTCTAAGAGTTGAGGCTCCGCTATCGCCCTTGGCTGACTAACTAGCCAATAACTAATGACTAATGACTAATGACTAATGACTAATGACTAAATGACTAATCCAAAAATCCTTACAAAAAATTTAGGAGATTTAATGACTCTTTCATTCCAAGAATTAGGCATTTCCCAAGAACGTGTCGAACAACTAGAAAAAATCGGCTTTACCGAACCCACCAACATTCAAGTGCAAGCAATTCCCCAATTGCTAGCTGGTCGTGATGTGGTAGGTCAATCTCAAACTGGAACAGGCAAAACGGCAGCATTTTCTCTGCCAATTTTAGAGCGGCTAGATATTAATCAAAGAGCCGTACAAGCCATAGTTTTAACACCAACTCGTGAATTAGCGATGCAAGTTCACGATGCGATCGCACAATTCATCGGCGATGAAGGATTGCGGGTGTTAGCAATCTATGGTGGTCAATCAATTGACCGCCAGATGTTACAACTCAGACGTGGCGTTCACATGGTTGTGGGCACTCCAGGACGAGTGATCGATTTACTCGATCGCGGCTGTTTAAAGCTCGATCAAGTGAAGTGGTTTGTGTTGGATGAAGCCGATGAAATGTTGAGCATGGGCTTTATCGACGATGTGATCAAAATCCTCTCACAAGCGCCCGTAGATCGCCAAACAGCTTTATTCTCGGCAACAATGCCACCATCGATTCGGATGTTGGTAAACAAGTTCTTGCGATCGCCTGCAACTGTCACCGTCGAGCAACCAAAAGCTGCTCCCAACAAGATTAATCAGGTAGCTTACTTGATCCCCCGCCACTGGACAAAAGCCAAAGCTTTACAGCCAATTCTGGAAATGGAAGATCCAGAAACAGCTTTAATCTTTGTCCGCACCAGACGTACAGCCGCCGAACTCACCAGTCAGTTACAAGGCGCTGGTCACAGTGTCGATGAATACCACGGTGACTTGTCTCAACAAGCACGGGAACGGTTATTAGTCAGATTCCGTAACCGTCAAGTCCGTTGGGTAGTAGCAACTGATATTGCAGCACGAGGGTTAGATGTGGATCAACTCTCCCATGTAATCAACTTCGACTTACCCGATAGCGTAGAAACCTACGTCCACCGTATTGGTCGTACTGGTCGTGCTGGTAAAGAAGGAACAGCAATTTCTTTAGTACAACCATTTGAGCGGCGCAAACAGCAAACATTTGAACGTCATAACCGTCAAAGTTGGCAATTGCTGACCATTCCTACACGCGCACAAATTGAAGCGCGGCACATTCTGAAACTGCAAGAACAGGTGCGCGAAGCTTTGACAGGTGAGCGTTTGGCTTCATTCTTGCCAATTGTGAGCGAACTAATTGAAGAATACGATGCTCAAGCGATCGCCGCAGCCGCATTGCAAATCGCTTACGATCAAACTCGCCCCGCTTGGTTGAGTTCAGATGTAGAAATTCCCCAAGAGGAATCTTCTGCTCCCAAACCAAGATTGGGCAAGCGTCGTGAATCTTCCAGCGATCGCCCCCGTTCTGCATGGAAATCAGATAGCAACAATGGTGAAGAAAGACATTCTTCTCCCAAGCCCAAACTGCGGACAAGTGGGCACGAGTCTTCTGCATCCCCTAGTAAAAAGATAGGTTCACCTACAGCTAGAGAATCAGCTTCTTAGTCAACAGTTAGAAGTTAATCAATTTTGGATTTTAGATTTGAGGTTTTTTCTTCAATCCAAAATCCAAATATAAAATTGGAGAGTTGAGAGTTAAGAGTCAAGATTTTGGCTTTGGCTCTTGACTTTTTGGCTTTTTGGGTAATTTTTTCTCCCAGATTGGCTCAACCAAGAACCAATAGTTTTGCAAGACAACGACAAACTGACACTACCAGACTCAATACTGCTCGGTTAAGCCCAAAAAAGCACTCCGAGGTAGGTTGGGTTGAGGAACGAAACCCAACATTTTCAGGGCTTTGTTGGGTTTCACTCCGTTCAACCCAACCTACAAATCTTCTTAACCGAGCAGTATTGCTACCAGACTTACTAGCAGGTTGGGAGCTAGTAGTGTCAAAAATTTGGCCTCCTGTGTTTGAGTAGTTCAAAAATACTACAGCCAAGGACGACTAACTAGTTCTAACTCTCCAATTTCATCGTCGCTCAATTTCCAGCCCAAAGCATCAGCATTCTGCCGTACTTGTTCAGCTGTCTTCACCCCAGCAATAGGAATAACATTTCCCTGAGCAATTAACCAGTTGAGAGCAACTTGAGTTGGAGTGCGATCGTATTTTTCCCCAAAGCTGCGTAGCAAGGAGATGACTGGGGCAATTTTTTGCAGACCTTCTTTTTTAAATCGCGGGTCTATTTTTCTCGCACCAGTGGGGATTTCAGTACTATCAATACTGTACTTACCTGTGAGTAATCCCTGTGCTAAAGGACTATATGCCAAGATAGTCACACCCAACTCACGGGCAGTTGTGATAATCCCTTGGCTTTCAATTTGGCGACTGAGTAAAGAATAACGCACTTGGTTTACAGCCAAAGGCACTCCACAAGCCGCTAATATTTGATGTGCGTCTCGCATTTGCTCTGCTGAGTAATTACTTACACCGACTGCGGCAATTCTCCCTCGCTTCACTTCATCCGCTAAGGCATTCATCAAAGTTTCTTGACTTAAAAAGAAGGCAAAAGGCCAATGCACTTGATACAGGGCAATTCGCTCAAGTTGTAGCCGTTTGAGGCTGGCTGTTAAAGCATCAGAGACGGATTGGGCTGTAAATCGCCACGGTAGGGGGCCAAATTTTGTGGCGATTTGTACAGGTTGGTGTGTCTGTTGGAGAAATTGCCCCAAAAATTTCTCTGATAGTCCCATTCCGTAGACTTCGGCAGTATCAAAGAAGGTAATACCAGCTTCTAAGGCTGCGGTAAAGGCTTCTTGTAACTGTTCTGGGCCGTAGCGATCGCCATAATTCCAAAATAGTTTATCACCCCAAGCCCAAGTGCCTATGCACAAGGGTGTAACTACTGGGCCATTTTGCCCCAATGTGATGTTTTCCACGGTTGCAAAATTTAGTTTATTTACATTTCTTTACTTTTATAGTGTATCGTTACAGACAAGATTGGGTGTGGGGAAGTTGATCTAGTCTTTTTAAGGATCTTTACGGTGCGATTGCGATTTAAACCCTGAATCAAACGCGCATAAACAAGATCCCCGACAACTTTTAGGAAGTCGGGGATCTGCGGGCTGCAATTCTCACAAATCAAATAGGATTGCTATAGTTGAGTGTATTTACTGGTAATTATGAATTAGATGGTTTCTCCTGCTTGACTTTTTTGATTAATTGCATGTAGACATTAATTTCACTAATTTCTACATCATGCTCAACTCTGGTTACTTTCCATTTCTCTTTTTTTAGGTAAACTTCCTCTCCTACTCTGGGAGTAAATTGGAGATCATAGAATTTTTTTAGAAAATCTTTTTGATTTTCTTCCCATAATATTACTTTGACTGGTTCTTGACTCATTGCTTATGCCTTGTTGATTACTAGATGAAGCTAAGTAGTTTGATGACATACATACCGCAAGTTTATCTTACTAATTTAATGGAATAGCGTAGTTAAAACCACATTTTCATCATGTTTAAACTTACCTGTGTAATAATCACGGAGACCACAATTCCAGACTCTTGAACCAACTCAAATCTCTGTAATCTAATGTCCAAACACTAGCGTCATAAAGTTGAGCTACTGCTACAACAGACGCATCTTCTAAAGTTCCTTGCCAGTCTGGTATCTGGCGAACCATGCTGTAAATTTCCTGAAACATTTCCATGTTCACTGGTACAGTCACTGTGTTCTCACTAATGACACCTAGTGCAGTCATTGCAGCACGGCTCGATTGTTCTCGTAGCACAAACTTGTAAACTTCAAACAGCACAGGTAGAGGGGTTAGAACCTCACCAAACAAGGCTGGTAACTTACTAAAACCCGCTTTGCATTCCTGATGGTAGTCATCTTGGACAGAAACTAAGGCAATCAGGGGGCCTGCATCCAAAACGAGACGCTTCATCCTTGTATCAAATAATCTTCATTAACTGAAGCGTCTGTAGGAGCATTTTCCACGATTCCTGCTAGCGATAGTAGCCTTGAACCATTTTTAGGACGTAACTTTTCCGCCAGTGCTTCCTGTACAACACTTGATGGGTTTTGCTCTGGGTGATCTTTTAAGTATTGGTCAAGTTGTGTCCACAACTCATCAGGAATATATAGTGTGCGTTTCATTTTTTCAGCCTCTGGAGGTACAACACTAGTTGTACTCTTATTGTAGTTGCTGGAGTGCGATCGCTATTTTTTAGCTAGTACAGCTTGGCGGAAGTAAGCAGTCAATGTCACTAATGATTTACAACTATAATCGCCATCAAGACCAGCAAGATATTACACAGCTACTTGATGGGATGTTTTAGAGTGTCGCCCTTCTTTCTTCACAAAATGTTGAATAAATATCATTATTGCTACTGATGCGGTTAGCAGTAATAGTTAGTGAAGCTAGAGAAGTGTTTGAAGCTTGGATCACAAAAAATTATGTCAATTCCACAATTTCTTGCTGCTGCTAATGGCATAGCTCAGTTATGGTCTTCTGCTGACGGACAATTTTTAGGATTGCTATCAAGTGACCGACATGAGACGAACTCCATTAGCAATCTTTATGGGATTTATGGCAGTTTGCATGACACCTATAGTATTCGTAACCCGCATGGTTTATACGGAGGTATTCATGGAGAGCACAGTCCTTATAATCCTTACTGTGGCAAACCACCTGTTATTTTTTATCAAAATCAAATAGTGTTAGTTATTACAAGAAATACTAATATTCAAACAAATGGATTACCAATAATTGATCCAGATTTTCTGTTAGGTGTATACATGCAACTTGGTTATTCACCAAATATATTTTACCCTACATCAACCCCAATGGATAGATTAAATCAAGCTGCTTGGAATACTCAGCAGTCTTTAAATCAATCAGCAGTAATTACTGCATCCATGTTTCGGTAATTGTTGTGTTACTTGTCTTCTGGAAAGGGAATAATTTCTCAGATATGCGATTACAGCAGATGATTTAAAAGCCAAACTCATAGGTAAAAGTTGTCGAGTTAAGCGTGCTAATGTAGAACAGTACGTTAATCAGGTGTTTTAAATTTGTTGCTTAATTTTGCTGAATACTAAAGGTTAGAATTAATTGATTTCTAAAGGTTACTTATGAACTCGTCTAGTTGCTCAGATCCTTTGTCCCGTTCTTTAAAAACAGTAAGCGCTCGCAAATTTGGGTCAGGTCGATCTACTAGTTCGTTATTTATTAGCTTAATGACTTCTTGAGGTGGTTCATCTACTAAGCAGATTTTATTATATTTTTCTAAATATTTATTTCGCCATTCATTTAGTTCCAGAAGAATATTATCATCAAGTTCTTCAATAATAAAATTCTCTATTGGACGGATAAAATTTACCCAATAATCATAAACTCTCTGCGGTAATTCACTTGATTTATCTTTGCCAGAAGATACTAAATAATGCCAAGGTCGCATATATTGAAACAAATGTTTGAGATGTTTTGGCCTTTTATTCTTGCAGCGTAAATAACGAACTGCAAATGCAGGAAGTATGGAACAGCCATAAAGCTCCCTTAAGCTGTAGTAGTTTTCATATTCTAAAGGTAGTTCAGTTGAATTATTCCAGTTTGAATAAAGGCAGTACAAAGGAATCCGGGGATGTGGTTTGGCTAAAGAATCATTTATGAGAATGTCGCATTGATGTAATGAATTTTTTGAGTTTTTGTAATAAAGATGCTCGAAACATTGCTTTTTAATATCTATAACTTTAGCCTGTACTCGCAATCCTATCCATTTGTTTGTACTGGAATTAGTAAACCACCATTCCCAATCAGCGCCGTTTGTTCCTTCGTCTATTTTATTAAATGTTATGCTGCAAATTTCAGCCGAGTGCCTGATTTTTAGCTCAATAATATTTAAATCTGTTAAAGTTTCTTCTCCAATTTGACAATTGATAGAACGTGCTTTATCAAGGATATCCCATGTCCACAAGGCACGGCTTCTGAAAGTGTCACATAAAGTTGGACGCATGTAGAAAATATAAAAAGTAATACATAGTTTTAGTATTCCCCAACTCAAGTGAAAACTTAGTTGTCCAGGACGCAGCATAACAATTTTTCGGGGGAGTCAGTGTAGAAGTGCTATGCAAACTTTAGAGACTGGAGTTCCATCCTACCAAGTCCCAACTCCGATGAAGTCATGAACATCTTAATCTGTCATATTTTGGCGCGATCGCTCTGGAAATCATAAAAGGACAATTGAGGATTCTTATCAAGCTCTCCTCATTTTGCAAAAATATGACAACAGAAATGAAATATCAATTCTATGTATTTTGCTGTGCGGTAAGCTGGACAGCCTCTATATCAACATTGAGATGTTGAGCAATCTGCTCCATACTCATCCCTGTTTTTAGTAACAGAGGCACAGTAAGTTTCAATATTTCAGTTTTCCGTTCTTCTCGTCCTTCTTCTCGACCTTCTTCCCGACCCTCGGCTTTCGCTTCCTGATAAACTCTTGTTTGCTCCAAAGTCAATCCCAGCATAGCTTCCACTTCCTCATTCTATGTGCCTGACTGTGCGGCAATCTGGACAGCTTCTATATCAACATTGAGGTGTTGAGCAATCTGCTCCATACTCATACCTGTTTGTAGTAACAGAGGGACGGTAAGTTTCAACATTTCAGCTTCCCGTTCTTCTCGACCTTCTTCTCGACCTTCTTCTCGACCTTCTTCTCGACCCTCGGCTTTCGCTTCCTGATAAACTCTTGTTTGCTCCAAAGTGAGTCCTAGCATAGCTTCAACGTCCTCTCTACTCAAGGTCGAAAACTTATAAACGGCAATTGTGGTTATGATGTCTAGTATTTCGTTTTGCGGCAGTGTGTCCGTTTCCTCTAATTTTACCCGCTCAATCAATTGCTTTGCTTGCTCTGCCATCACTTCATCCGATGCTAGAGTCAACTGCATCAAGTTGATACCTATTGGCTGCTGATTAGTCGCGCCTAACTCATCTAAATAGATTCGCTGCACTTGGTCGCTGTTGAGAAATATTCGATGAGTTCTTTGATCGCTTGGTTCCAATGAGCGTGATGAAAAAATTACCACACAGAACCAGTCATCGTACTGAGAACGATTCCGGTTCAGGTACATCAGCGACTCGGTAAAGAACCGATGGTAGAGGGCTTCATCTTTTTGGAATTGAACTTCAGCAAAAAAGATCGCTCTAGATGTTGCATCCTCTGGAGGTAAAAAAACACCATCGACGCGAAAAGCGGTTTCTTTGACTTCAACTGATTCAAATCGATAGTTTTGCCCTTGCAGAGGAGGATTATCAACCAGTTCAAAGAGTAACCCAGGAAAGCGCTTAAAAATTTGATAGTAAATGGAGTCTCGTTTCACTACTTCATCCTAAAATTCTCTCGTTATCCTTAGGCGTAGCCCGTCGTAGACATCGCGCATTACAACCAAGTCATAAAGATTAATCCTAACTTGGCGCTAATCGAGGTGTATAATTGCTTGCCAAATAACTGCGATCGCATCGCAACTTCCACTTTTCCTTAGCTGATTTTAAGCGGGTAGGGTTTATCTTTATTTAAAGAGAGAGAGATTAAATCCTATAAACCATACGAAAAAGTAGCTATGGCAAGCGGTGAAGTATTTGATACCAAAACAAAATCCCTATCTGTGCCAAGGGTAAACCTGCTGACCATGTTCCGGCTGGGTTTATTTCAAATGGGGTTGAGCATGATGTCCATTTTGACTCTGGGGGTACTTAACAGAGTCATGATTCAAGAAATAGCAATTCCGGCGACGCTGGTATCAGTAGTTCTAGCATTGCCTTTATTTGTTGCTCCTTCCCGTATTTGGTTCGGCCAGATTTCCGATGCCAAGCCGTTATGGGGATACCACCGCACAGCTTATGTTTGGGTAGGCGCGGCAATATTTGCGATCGCAGCATTTTTAGCTGTACAAGTAATGTGGCAGATGAATCTTGCTGGAAATAGTTCAGGTGCTTGGGTATGGACAACCCAAACAATCGGCTGGACAGCACTTTTGGCTTTAGTTTTCGCTGTCTACGGTCTAGGAATTTGTGCTAGCGGTACTGCCTTTGCTGCTTTGTTGGTAGATATATCTGAAGAAGATAACCGTTCCAAAGTAGTTGGTGTGGTTTGGTCGATGTTAATGGTGGGAATTATTGTTGGGGCAATTATTAGTGCCAGCTTGCTGAAGCAGTTAACTCCAGAAGCAACTGTAGAAACCTTGCAGCCAGCAATCAACAGGTTATTTACTATTGTCCCAGCGATTGTATTTGGTTTAGCGATCGCAGCCACATTCGGCGTAGAAAGAAAATACTCCCAATACTTAACCCGTTCCACACTGGTGAACCGGGAAGATAGCATTACTCTAGGCAATGCTTGGAAAATCTTGACAGCTAGCCCACAAACAGGTATATTTTTCACCTTTTTATTGGTGATGACCATCAGCTTGTTTATGCAAGACCCAATTTTAGAACCGTATGCGGGTCAAGTGTTTAAAATGCCCCTAGCGGAAAGTACCAAATTAAATATTTTTTATGGAACAGGTCTGCTGATTGCCTACGGCGTTACTGGCTTTTATATTGTCCCGCGTTTGGGTAAGCGCAGAACTGCACGTTTAGGCTGTATGTTGGTAGCATTCTGTGCAATATTGCTAGGTATATCAGGATTCACAGCTAATGCAGCTGTTCTCAAACTAGGTTTGGTTTTATTCGGTTTAGCTACAGGGTTCTTAACAACGGCAGCAATTAGCTTGATGTTGGATCTCACCGCAGCAGAAGCCGCAGGTACATTTATTGGGGCATGGGGATTAGCGCAGTCCCTCTCTAGAGGTGTGGCGGTAGTCATCGGAGGTACAGTTTTGGATATTGGACGCAAGGTGTTACCTAGCCCAGAGTTAGCTTATGGACTGGTATTCGTTCTAGAAGCCGTGGGAATGGTGCTGTCGATTTGGTTTTTGAATCGGGTGAACATCACAGAATTTCAAACAAGTACAAAGCTTGCGATCGCATCGGTTTTAGAAAGCGATTTAGACTAAACTGGAAATTTAACCCAACCCGAATCTACCTAATCTTGGCTCAGGTGAGTCTTTGCGCGAGAATTAACCAATGAATGATTTTTGGACAACAATTCTTGATTTTGCCCAAACTACCACTACCAGGGTGGGCAAGCAGCTAATGCAAGATTTTGGGCAAGTACAGGCTTCCCAAAAAGCTGATGGTAGTTTGGTGACGCAAGCAGATAAATGGGCAGATCAGGAAATTCGGGATGCGATCGCTTCTAATTTCTCTGGTTACGGCATTTTAAGCGAAGAGAGCGATCAGTCATTTCCCGGTACTGAGTGGTGCTGGGTAATTGACCCTCTAGATGGTACAACCAACTTCACACGCGGTATTCCCATCTGGACAATATCTCTGGGTTTACTGTATCGAGGTACACCCATTTTCGGGTATGTTTACGCACCAACTTTGAATCAAGCTTTTCATGGTTTCTGGGCGGGTTCATCTGGTTTAGCAACACCAACAGGAGCATTTCTTAATCTCCACCCCATCCATACCAGTATTGATAGTCCTAGCAATAATCACTTTTTTAACCTCTGTTCCCGTAGCACCGCAGCTATCAAAAACGGCTTTCCCTGCAAAATTCGGATGTTGGGTGTAGCTAGCTATAACTTTTTGACGGTTGCAACTGGGGCAACATTGGGCGGTATTGAGGCGACACCAAAAGTTTGGGATATAGCGGGGGCTTGGGTAATTGTCCAGGCTGCGGGTGGGGTATGGTCATCGCTTAAGTCAGAACCGTTTCCGTTGTCACCAGGAGAAGATTATAGCGATCGCCCTTTTCCCACTTTGGTTGTCAGCCGTCCTGAATTAGTTCCAGTATTTCAACCTTTTCTCGAAGGTGTAAAAATTTAATTTGCCGCTTACATACTTGAAAACAGTGATTTTGTGAACCAGTATAGTGAACGGCGGCATATCGATAATTAAACTTAACAAAACCCTAGTCAAATAAAGAATTGAGTATAAATAAAGCTGGTAATAATCCTGATTTAAGTGCAAAACCAGTGTAGTTACTAATTTAAGTAGTGTTGTGGCTTTTATCACACTGATTAATTTAGTATAAAAAATTTTATGTTGTCTAATCTAGATTTAATTCGAGAGTTTGTGCAAAACTCTATCCAGAAAAAAGAAGTTTTGTTGTCAAATCCTGCTTTGACAGCGCAAACAGTGTATAAGACAAACCAACTGACAGCAAAAGCTGAAGGTGTGATTGCCACCGCCCAAATATCTAGCACACTATCTGAATTCTCAATTTCCCCAAAATCATCCCAGTGGGAATTGATAAATCAGGCATTAGCAGAACATAGTTATCTCCTCAAAGGAGAAGTAGATAGTCGGGGTTTCTATCAGTATCAATACTCAGAAGTTCCAAAAGGCTATGAGATGCACTGTACTAAATCTGTGCTTCTATGGCGAGCTTGGTGGAAGTATCGCAAGTATACTTCAAGACTAGGGATTCCGTTAGAACTGCTGATTAGAACACGAGATTCGTGGTATCCAATCCGAGATTTAATTATTAGCGACGGACTTCTATATATCAAAACATTAGGAAGTGAGATAGCACTTGACTCAGAAGACTTGGTTACTTGGTTAAGTAAAATTGATGTAACTAAAATTAAAGAGATACCTAGCACAGAGACATAAATATAGATTTGGGCGTACAGGTGTAAGTCCCCATAACCGAAGCCGATTCATTATGTTGCAAAAATTTTTGAATAAAGCAAAGGATGTGAAGAAAAATGAAAGGACTCTGGCTCGAAAATAACCAGTTGCAACTACGCACAGATATTCCTATTCCTGAACCACCACCAGGAGAAGCCTTAGTACGCGTCTTGTATGCAGGTATTTGTAACACTGATCTGGAACTACTCAGAGGCTACTATCCCTACACTGGTATTTTGGGGCATGAATTTGTTGGCGTTGTCGTACAAGGGCCAGAACACTTAGTTAACCAACGTGTAGTTGGAGAAATCAACGCTGTGTGTGGGCATTGTCGGTTTTGTCGCAGTGGACAACCAACTCACTGTGAAAATCGCACAGTTTTAGGTATTGTCAACCGCCACGGAGCCTTTGGTGAATATCTCTGTTTGCCGGTGGAGAACCTCCATCCCGTACCTGATAATGTGCCAACAGAAGTAGCAACATTTACTGAACCTATAGCAGCAGCTTTGGAAATTCAGCAGCAAGTACCATTGCATCCAAACGACAGGGTGCTAGTGGTTGGAGATGGCAAACTAGGGCAGTTGGTAGCCCAGACACTAGCCTTAACTGGCTGTGAACTCTTGGCTGTAGGGCGACATCAAGAGAAGCTTGCCAACTTAGAGGCACGAGGAATTAAAACTGGTTTAGCTGACGCTGTTACAGATGGATATTTTGATATCTCAGTCGAATGTACTGGCAACCCAGAAGGATTTGCGATCGCCCGCCGCGCCCTCCGTCCCCGTGGTACTCTTGTACTGAAAAGTACTTATGCTGGCAACCTCAGCCTGGATGTTTCTTCCTTAGTAGTGGATGAAATCACCCTCATCGGCTCTCGTTGTGGCCCCTTTTCTCCTGCCCTCCAGTTACTAGCTACAGGACAAGTTGACGTGCAACCCCTAATTCATGCCACCTACCCCCTCATTGAAGGGCTTACAGCTTTTGAACACGCTCAGAGTCGGGGTGTTTTAAAAATCCTGCTAGAAATTGGTCAATAAAAATAGTTAGGAGTTAGGAATTAACAGTTAAGAGTGATTTTCGCTCATTCACTTAATACAGATAAGGATTTGTCTTCGGTTGATAGTCAAGACAATCGATCGCTTCTTCTGTATTGGCAATAGATGGGCGTACAGTACATTTAAGACGGTAATTGTCGGTAAAAAATTGGCAACCAGTACAGGGTATTTGATGCATTTGCTTGGCTATAGCCACACTATCTCGCGCCGCCGTCCAGAGACTCAAAACAACGAGAATAGTTATAGTCCAAGCAGTGATAAAGCATATTGGGATTAACAAAGGTTGAATCCCATGAAGGAGGAAAAATATCACTTCTAACACAGTATGTCCTGATACAAATTAGGAATTAGAAGTATATTAACTCCTAATTCCTAATTCCTAACTTCCGACTATAGAAGTATTTAAATACCAGCATGACCTAGCGCTAAACCTGTTACCAACATTCCTAGCACAAGGAACGGTTGGGCGCTGGCTTGGTATTTAACATCATTCTTCACGGGGTCGCGCAAGAAATACATATCTTGCAAGGTGATTTGCGGAATGATTAACAGTACTAGTATTGCTGCATACAAATTCTCATGGATGCTGACGAGATAAGCTGCAATCAATCCTTGAAATACATCAATTGTCACTACACAAATCCAAGAGGCGGCGGTGATGCCAAACATTACGGGTAGTGAATTTAATCCTAACTGGCGATCGCCTTCTACACTCTTAAAATCATTGACAATGGCAATCCCCAATCCAGCCAAGCTGTAGAACATTGTCAAAATCACAATTGTGGAATTGAGATCACCAAACAAAGCGTGTCCTGTAGACCAAGGTAGGGTGATATAGCTTGCACCCAAGGCGTAGCTACCTAGCCAGCCGTTTTGTTTGAGTTTCAGGGGAGGTGCAGAATAAATGTAGGCGATGAAAGAACCGATAATTGCGATCGCTGTAATTGTTGGGAATTCATGACCAGACCACACATCCAGCGCAAACGCCAAACCATAGCCAGCAATCAGTAATACCCAAATCTGAATAATTACCTGGGGTAGGGGAATTGCCCCAGAGGGAATTGGGCGATAGGGTTCATTGATGGCATCGATTTCGCGATCGTAGTAATCATTGAGGATTTGGGTGTAACCTGTCATCAATGGCCCAGCCAGTAACATACAGGCTAAGACCTTCAACACATTTTCCAGTGTCCAAGTATAGTTACCAGAAGAAGCCGCACCACAGACTACCCCCCAAATTAGGGGAATCCAGGTAATCGGCTTCATTAACTGCAAACGAATTTTCCAAATTGAAGTTTCCCCAGCAGATGCACCTTTCATCCCCAGCAACTGCCTAGTTTTCCCACTGCGATCGGCAGATGCGAGCGCTTGCTCATTGAGATTATTTGCTCCTGAGTCTAGTGCTTCAGACGGGTTAGGGTCTGGGGTAATGGGAGTTGATTCTGACATAATATTTACTGATTAATTGGGCCTTGGGCATTGGGAATAGGGCATGGGGCATTGGGCATTGGGCACTTGTACTGAGCGGAGCCGTAAAGCCTGCGGCATAGCTACGCTTAGGGCGCAGCCTCTCGTAGAGAAGTCTTGGTGATTAAGTTTCTTCCCTATTCCCTATTCCCTATTCCCTATTCCCCATGCTCTATGCCCTATTCCCATAACTTAAAACGAAATTATCAAATAATTATTCTGGAACTTTGCTCCAGCAACGGGTCTGCCACTCAAAGCCGGGGGTAGGGGAATATTCCGTCGCTGGTCTCCTGCTTCCACCGTGACTTCTGGCCCATATTGGGTAAGCTTGACTTGCTTTTTGTCAAAACCTGGCAAGAATAAGCGTACTTGACGATTGTGGATGTCTATTTCAATTGGTTTGGGAGCCTGTATCGCTTGTGCTTCAAAGTTAGGTAGGGCGTCTATCAGTGGTTGCCAGTCACCTGTGGGCGAGTCAGGAACTACACTCACGGGTAAGGGTATAAATTCCTCTGAAATGTTGACATTTGTCTCAGTAGACACAAGCAGAACACCACCGACAGTTAAACCAATTTGTTGAGCGCTACCCCATAAATAACGAGCATTTGCTACCTCAATGGGATCTCCTGTGGTCACTAAGAAAGCAGCGAGACGCTTGGGATCAGCAAGAGCGGATCTCCCTTTTTCCAAGAAATTATTGACTTGGTTAGTAGGCGCTGCAAAGTTATCTGCTGTCCAGTTGACATTGAAAAAGCTGCTAATTAGCGGTTGAATCAAGGGCGATTCAGTAATCGTCTTCCCCAAATCTGAGTTGACAAACAATTGCCGAAATCGCCGAACATACCAACTGAGAGATTCTGGTAAACCCAACATTCGCAACGTTAAAGAGTCACCCGTGCCATCGTAGACGATCGCATCATACTTGCCACTGGCATCATATTCGCGGATAGCATTCAGAGCTAGGGCGCTGTCCATCCCCGGTAATACTACCAGTTCTTGACCAAAAACGTCTTTGAAGATGGGTGTGCGGAGATATTGCGCCTCAAGCTTCTTCGCTTCGTCCCAGTTGCGTTCTAGTAGTACAGATGTTTGAAACTGAACTGCTTGCAAATTGAGACCGATTTCCTGGGGATCGGCAGCAATGGGAATACCCAACAGGATTTGCAATGTTGGTTCTGCTTGTCCTGCTAGGAGTACGCGTTTGCCTTGACTTGCCAATAATTTGGCGGCGGCGATCGCAATTTTGGTACGAGCGATGCCGCCTTTGCCCAAAAATGTCAATATTAGAGCCATTACTTGATTCCTATTTTCACCGCCGGTCTTTTCAATTCCAACTTAGCACTCAACAAAGATTCTCAGGCTGTGCTTTAAAATTTAGATGCCAAAAAAAATCCCGATCTAAGTTCTTTACTACTACACAGCTTTGATTTCATCTTCAAAAAACCAAGTGGAATAATTATCGTCAAACAGTACCACTACACCAATCCCGCCACCATCGGTGACTTTGTAGCCTTGGATGGTACCCACTTGTCCTAGTTTTTTCACAATTGGGGAAGAAACGCGATCGCGTAAACGAAAGACTTTAACCTTTTGTCCGATTTCCATGCCTGATTACAATGCAATAAACCAAGTCTCAGTTTAGCGGAATCCGTGACTCTGCTCTCACAAATTCAGGGGAGATCAAGAAGTGGGAGAGATCAAGGGGAGAATCGTAACTCCTAACTTCTGACCTCACAGCTTAAAATTAAATCAACAACCAAACTCTTGTATACCCAATGTTTGCCACAGCGCAACAGCTAGAACAGCAGGTTTGTGGTTGCGTTGGTATAATGCAGTGGATTGGATGCCGACGCGAAAAGAACAAGCCAAACAAGAATATCAACGTGCAGAACGATTGGGAGAGAATTTGCGATCGCTAGTAGTTGATCCAGACAGCTTGAGTTAACCAAAAACTCTTGTTTTAATTGAGAAAAGCCTTGCTGCCAAATGAATTGTTATTTGAGTAAAAATACACCTAACAATATCCGATTTATTGTATGATCACCAAGATAATTTGGCTAAGATGTTTAATATAATGATGTATTCCACGATTCCAAAAGGAACACAAAGATAAATTTTATAGCTATAAAGCTTTACTAAATAGTGATTGAGTGTGTAGGTAGTGAGCAAGGAAGCAAAAATTGTTGCGAACAATGCGAGGCTTTGTACGTAAAGCAGGAAAATTTAGGCGTATCTTACCAGTAAATGAACTATGGTGGTCAAAGTTTGACTTGCTGAGAACTTTAGTAAGGCGGGATTTAGAGGCGCGGTATAAGGGTTCTATTTTGGGTAATTTATGGCCTTTACTAAATCAGCTATCACAATTACTGATTTACACCTATGTATTTTCCGTCGTGCTGAAGGTGAAGTTGAGTCTCAAAGCTTTACCAGACAATAACTTCACCTTTGGTTTGTGGCTCTTTGCCGGATTATTGCCTTGGATTGCTTTTAGTAGTGGCTTAATCCAGTCTGCCAATTCTGTAATTGCACAGTCAAATTTAGTGAAAAAAGTGGTATTTCCTCTAGCTTTATTACCACTAGTACCAATTTTATCAACGTTCATTGAAAGTTCCTTTGGTCTGATGGCGTTGATTTTTTTTGTGGCAGTAACTTCTCATACTTTACATACTACTTTGGCCCTATTACCTTTGATCTGGTTGACGCAATTATTATTAACAGCAGGGTTGGGTTATTTAACGGCGGGACTAACAGTGTTTTTGCGGGATATTCCCCAGACATTAGGGTTAGTTTTAAATCTTTGGTTGTATCTGACACCGATTGTATATCCAGCGTCAGCAATTCCAGAACAATGGCGGAGTTTGGTATTTTGGTTAAATCCCATGACAGCCATAGTTGAGGTTTACCGCGATCTAATTTTAGTGGGTGAGGTGAAGCATTGGGGCGAATGGGGTGTAGCTTCTGCGATTGCCGTAATTATATTTTGTTCCGGGTTTGTAGTTTATAAGCGTTTGCGTCCAGCATTTGCCGATGTAATTTAGTTGCTTGTGAGCAGCAGTAATGTAATGAGTGAGATTGCAATTTCCCTAAAGAATGTTTCTAAATATTACAAGCGTTATGCTCGTCCGGTAGACCGATTGAAGGAGATTTTACTACCTGGCAAGAGCCACGCCCAGAAGTTTTGGGCATTGCAGGATATTAATATAGAAGTCGCTAGAGGAGAAACTCTCGGAATAATTGGGCGTAATGGTTCTGGTAAAAGTACATTACTACAAATTATTGCTGGGACATTAACACCAACTCAAGGCGAAGTTCGAGTGAATGGCCGGATATCAGCACTTTTGGAGTTGGGTAGTGGGTTTAATCCAGAGTTTACAGGTCGGCAAAATGTGTTTTTAAATGGACAAATATTAGGGCTAAACCAAAAAGAAATAGAAGCTAAATTCGATCTTATTACTACTTTTGCTGATATTGGAGAGTTTATTGACGAGCCTGTAAAAACTTATTCAAGTGGAATGTTTGTTAGGTTAGCATTTGCTGTGGCCGCTAATTGCGATCCGGATATCCTGATTGTAGATGAGGCGTTAGCCGTAGGAGATATCTTTTTTCAACAAAAATGCTTTGAGCATATTCGTTTCCTTCAGAAATGTGGAGTAACCATCCTTTACGTATCCCACGATCTTAGTACGACTCAAAGCATTTGCGATCGCTCAGTGTTAATGAAAGATGGCATCGCAATTTTTGATGGCGACCCAAATGAAGCAGTCAATCGTTACTACAGTTTACTTGGACAGCGTGTTGCCGTTAATACTAACTACAAAGTTATTAACCAAACCAATAAAATTATAGGAACAACTATTGACTTTCAGAAAATAATCAACCATACAATTCTGCGATCGGATCATTGGCAACGCCACGGGGGGCTTGAGCTAGAACTAGTGGCTGCGAGGGTATGTGATGATGATGATCGTGACACCCTAGTAGTTGAGATGATGAGCCCTCTACATTTTCAACTGCTACTTCAAGCCAAAGAAGTAATAAATGCCCCTAACGTAGGTATACATCTATATAACAGAATGGGGACTTTAGTGTTTGCTATTGGAACAACCCAGTTGCGGCAGCAATTGCCATTACTTGACTCTAAAGAGTACCTAGCAGTCTGTTTGCGTTTAGAGATGCGTATAGAACCAGGCGAGTACACTTTTAATTTGGTTGTAGGAGAAGAGATAGCAGGTGACAATCCCAATGTTGGTTTTGTCCATGACTGTTATGAGTCGCTTGGGCCTATTATGGTAGTACCTCCATCCGATCCCTTATTACCGTTTTATGGCGTTGCTCAGTTGCCAGTGACAGCAGAATATGAGTTTAAAGGGAAATTAGATTTAATGATGAATATTTAGCAATAGCGTATCTTATTAAAACTATCAGAATAGTGGCAGACCAAGACTAACACTTGTCTACCTATAATTAATGCAATCAATATGGATTGATTTTTCACAAGCAAACTATTACTTATAAAAACGAAATGATTAATCGACCTCAACGGCTTTGCTGGTGTGGTAATAACGAACTAAAAAGTTTTTCCAATGACTACTTAGCCTGTACTAAATGTGGAACTCTTGTATCACAGACAGGTCTCACCCCAGAGCAAACTTTAGTATGTGAGGATAGCAAAGATTTTTATGGTAAGGAGTACTGGCTCTCACACCAGTCCCAAGATTTAGGCTTTCCTAATATTTATCAACGGACACGCCTAGATTTATCAGAGAGAAGTTTATACTGGTTGCGTACCTTACTAACTTATAAGCTACCGCCTGCTAAGGTCTTGGAATTAGGAAGCGCTCATGGTGCTTTTGTCGCACTAATGCGATGGGCTGGTTTTGATGCCACCGGATTAGAACTGAGTCCTTGGGTAGTCGATTTTGCCCAAAAAACTTTTAATATACCAATGTTGTTAGGTAGGGTTGAAGATCAGCAGTTAGAACAACAATCTTTCGATGCTATCGTACTCTACGACGTATTAGAACACTTAGCTGACCCAGTAGCCACCATGCAATACTGTTTATCGCTACTGAAGCCAGACGGAATTTTCATCATTCAGACACCTAACTACATAGAAAATAAAACTTATGCAGAGATGGTTGTTAAAAATGATAAATTTATGGAACAGCTAATGACTATTGAGCATTTATATTTATTTAGTGAAAGAGCGATTGAGGTGTTTTTTAAACGTCTCGGCTGTAATACATTGCAGTTTAAACCTGCATTATTTGACTATGATATGTATTTTGTAGTTAGTCGGCAACCATTAGCCCAAAAGACTGTTGAGCAGATAAGCAACAGTTTAGCAACTATTCCATCCGGGCGAATGGTACAGGCACTGTTTGATAAAGCTGATGAGGTTGACCATTTTCAAAAAAAATGGCTAGTAGCTGAAGATGACCGGGCTGCGCGTTTGCGAGTAATTGAGCAGCAAGGTGAAGAGAATACTAAATTACAAACACAATTAACGCAAGTGAGCGATCATTTGCAAGTGATTGAGGCTGACAGAACTGCACGTTTGCAGGTGCTCAATGAGCAAGCAAATCAAATTGAGCAGATGGAGCAGCATTTGCAGGAAATTTTTGAGGCTAACCATGCTGCCTACTTAGAGGTTATCAATGAGCAAGCGGCTCAAATCGAGCAGATGGAGCAGCATTTGCAGCAGATTGAGGCTGATAGAACTGCACGTTTGGAAGTGATACATGAGCAAGCGGCTCAAATCGAGCAGATGGAGCAGCATTTGCAGGAAATTGAGGCTGATAGAACTACACGTTTGGAAGTGATACATCAGCAAGTGGCTCAAATCGAGCAGATGGAGCAGCATTTGCAGCAGATTGAGGCTGATAGAGCTGCGCGTTTGGAAGTAATACATGAGCAAGCGGCTCAAATCGAGCAGATGAAGCAGCAGTTATATAATCTACAGATTCAGTTACCAGTAAGAATTCTTCGCCGTCTAAAACTACTTAAATTTCAACCAATATCTTCATCTGCATTAATGGAAGAGTAATTTGCGTCTAATCGTTCCATAGCGCAAAATTTTGTTCAACTATTCTGATACTATTGACTAAACTCGATTTTAGTTACAGGAATTGTATAAAAACTTAATTCCATGTTTTATGAAGAATATATCTTAACCATAGAAGCCTTTAACCAAAGCAGGCCTGATATGAATGATGTTAGGGCATACAATCATCAGATGATTGATATTCTAAATACCTTACGTCCTATCAGAAATAAAAAGTTATTAGATGTGGGAGCCTCTCCACATGGTTATGCAATGGAGCAGTCCTTGCTTAAAGGAGTTTCTACTTACATTGGCATTGGGTTAGGGATTGCTGAAGATATAGAAGTTAAACATCAAAATGCTTGTGGCAAATTGATGAATATGGACGCAGAAACACTAAACTTTGAATCAGAGATGTTTGATTTAATCATCTCTCTTTCCACTTTTGAGCATTTTTTTGATGGAAGTAAAGTGCTGCGGGAAATGTACCGTGTATTGAAACCAGGAGGAAGTGTACTAATTAACTTTCAACCTATCTGGACTAGCTCTTATGGGCATCATCTGCATCACATTGAGCAAATAACTAAACTAATTCCTCCTTGGGCACATTTAATCTGGACTGAAGAAACAATGCGACAGGCTTTGGAGAAACGATGGCCAAGCGATACCTCAATGTCTTTGGAAGACGCTATAGAGTGGATATATAGAAGTTTAGAGATAAATAGAGTTGATGTTGTGAAATTGCAGAATATGTTCATTAATTGCCAATTTGAAATAGAGTGGATGACTCCGTTGTATGATGAACAGTGTAATAATAAACTGTTGATAGCTGATTACTTGTCTAAGATTCTTCCCTACTCAGTAGAGCAACTGATGACTTTAGGATATTCGCTCCTCCTGAATAAACGATAATTTCATTAAAAATGCCTCATTTTCCCAGATTCAGCATCGTTACCCCATCCTACAACCAAGCTGCTTTCATTGGTGAAACCATTGAGAGTGTTATTTCTCAAGCAGGTGAATTTGAAATTGAATATTTTGTAATGGATGGTGGCTCAAGTGATGGTTCAATCGAGGTAATCAAAAAATATGCCGATTTAATATCGGCAGAAAGATGGCCTATCAAATGCCGTGGCATCTCAATTAAGTGGTATAGCCAAAAGGATAAAGGTCAATCAGATGCCATTAATCAAGGTTTGCGCCAAGCCACTGGTGATATTTTTAGTTACATTAATTCTGACGATCTTTACTGTCCAGGAGCTTTTGAACGTATAGCTAAAGAATTTAGCGATCGCCCCGAAGCTGACTTTATTTATGGAGATGGCGACGTAATTGATGAAGTCGGCAACTTACAGTGGGAATGGTTATCTCGTCCTTACAATCATTCTTTGATGACATCTTATCATTTCCTCTGGAATGATTTTACAAATTATATTATGCAACAAGCGACTTTCTGGCGCAAAAGTGTAATTAATAAAATTGGCTATTTTGATGAATCTTTTCATTATGCTATGGATGTTGAGTATTGGGTGAGAGCAGGTGATGCTGGATTAAAACTTATTCACAGACCGTATAAAGTGGGCAAGTTTCGCTTGATTAAGGGTACAAAATCTCTTTCTAGCCCTACAGTTTTTTGGGAAGACTACTTGGAAATATTTAGACGTTATCGAGGTAGTCAGTCTTTAAGCATCTTTTTTGCATATTATTATTACAATCTAGCTAAAGAAGTTGACTTTGATATCCAACTAACCTTAGAAGAAGGTAATAGAGTTTTCAGGCAATGGAAATTATTGCCAGATAGAGAAAAAAAAATTATTGAACAACAGGCAAGTAGAGGAGGAGATTTAGCCTGTTTCCTTTTAGCTAATGAATTACATAAAAAGCAGTTGAATGACTTAGCAACTGCTACTTTTAAAAAAGGTCTGTCCACAAGACCATTAGGTGTTATTCACATTTTTTCTCTATCATATATTTTCAAAAAAAATTTAGGAATACGTATTTCTGGATTATTGGATAATGTTACTCAAAATCTTATTAACTGGTATAGATGGAAGCGTTTTCAGTACCGATATCATCAAAGAAAATTATAGCTTATGGAAATCAGTGTATGACTGAATCCCCTAATATTTCGGTGATAATTCCAACGTGTAAAAGAACTGAGCTTTTATTAACATGTGTGGCTAGTGTTTTAAAAGGTGATTATGACTCTTATGAAATTATCGTGATAGATCAAGATAGAAATCAAACGCTGAAACAAAGGCTAATTCAAGAATATTCAAACGAAACTAGAATTAGGTACTTTTTTTTAGATGAAGCAGGAGCAAGTAGAGCTAGAAATTTGGGGCTACAAAAGGCTAATGGTGAGATAGTTGCTTTTATTGATGATGATGCTGTAGCGGATTCTGGATGGTTGAAAGCGATCGCTGAGGCATTTTTGACAGTTAAACCAACACCAGCATTAATAGGAGGTCGCATTGATCCAATATGGCTCCACCGAAAGCCAAAATGGTATCCGAAAGAAAGAGAATTTTTATTAGGTTTATATGATATTGGCAATGAAATGTGTCCTATGCCAGAACACGATCAACCAATAGGAGCAAATATGGCAGGTTTACGTGATGTGATAGTTCAATTAGGGGGGTTTGATGAAAATCTTGGCCCTAACTACTTTCGTAAACGCTCTATGCTTACTGGCGAAGAAACTATTTTAGGCAAACGAGTGAAAAATGCAGGATATCAACTTTACTATCAGCCTAAAGCTCATGTTTACCATCAAATATCCCCTAAAAAGTTAACCATAAGCTATTTTTTAAAACGTCACTTTTGGGAAGGCGTGACAACTATCTCACAAATATTTTTTTTAGGAGACTTGAGGTCAAATAAAAAAAATCATATATTTTATCACTCCCGAATAGTTGTCAAATCTATTGCAAGAGCAATTTTACCTAACTATAAAAAAAATCAAGATGTTTCCCTTTCAGAAATGCGAATGTTGTCATTATCAAAAACTGCATTTAGTTTGGGTGTTCTTTACGGCTTGTTAACATTGGATTATTTTGATAAAAAAATTAAAACCTAAACTATGAGAATTGGTGTCAATTGTTTTTTACTTCAAGCCCATATTGGTGGTTTAAAGCAGTATTTTATTACGTTGTTTAAAGAGTTGTTAGAAAGAGATATAGACAATGAATATATCTTTTTTTGGTTTGATCATAACGCCGAAGAATTAGATAAATTGGGAACCGATAGTTGGAAAAAAAACGCAATTTTATTACAAGACCAACTACAGGTGTTGTCTCATATTGACAAGATAGACCTCTATTTTTGCCCGTTTAGCGTTTTGTATCCTCGCCCACTTCCGAAGCCTACGGTTATGACACTAGTTGATATTCAAGAAGTATTCTACCCAGAATTTTTTACTCTTGAAGATAGATATAACCGTGAACTTCATTTTCCCAGTTCAACACGTATGGCTGATAGAGTCATCACAATCTCTGAATTTTCTAAGGAAACAATTGTCGAACACCACAGACTTGCTCCGGAGAAAGTAATTGTGTCTTATCTCAGCGCAGATGAACGTTATTACCGCAGTAATCAAATAGCTCAAGCGCCTGACAGATATTTACCAAAAGACTTTATCATTTTTCCTGCAAACTTTTGGAAGCATAAGAACCATGACCGATTACTTCAGGCATTACGTCTTTTAAAAGAAGAGAGAAATTTGGTAATTGATGCTGTTTTTACTGGCTTTGAGCAAGCAAATGGTTATCCACTTGCAGTAAAAGCCGAAGAGTATGGACTCAGATCGCAATTGCATCTGCTGGGTTATGTCACTGTTGAACAGTTGGCTTATTTATATACCAAAGCTAGGATGCTAGTTTTTCCTTCTTTATTTGAAGGCTTTGGTATCCCCCTCGTAGAAGCAATGGCAGCTGGATGCCCAGTGACTGCGGCAAATGCAACGTCTATTCCAGAAATTACCTCTAATGCAGCTGAATTGTTTGATCCGAATTCACCACAAGCTATTGCTGAGACCATTGAGAAGGTATGGCAAGATAATACATTACGACAAAAGATGATATCTCTAGGAAAGCAACGCGCCAAAGACTTCTCTCCCTCAATGACTGCTCAGTCTCATCTAACTGCTTTTAAGGAAGCTTTACAAGCTTATTCATACCCCCAGTTCTTATGGAACAACTGGGTTTATAAAAATTATCATCTTGCCAAATTAGGGTGGCAATGGCGTAATAAGTTGAGTAAAAAAAATGGATAAAGAGTTTTTTGCATAATGAACTGTATTTTTGACGTGAATAATTTGTACACTCTAACAATAAATAATAAAATAAGGAATGAATAACTATGAAATTATCTGTAATTATACCTTGTTACAATGAGCTTGAAACAATAGATGGAGTTGTAAAAGCAGTCAAAGCATCCCCAGTTAAAAACTGTGAAATTATCATTGTAGATGACTGTTCAACAGATGGTACGTGCGAACTATTAAAGTCAACAGTTGAAGCACAGGTTGATCAGGTAATTTATCATTCAAAAAATAAAGGAAAAGGTGCAGCTTTACGTTCTGGCTTTGCAGCAGCTACTGGTGATATTGTGATTATTCAAGATGCTGATTTAGAGTACAATCCTCAAGAATATCCAATAATAATTATGCCTATTTTAGAAGATAAGGCCGATGTAGTTTTTGGTTCTAGATTTCAAGGAAGTGGGCCTCATAGAGTCTTGTATTACTGGCATAGAGTTGGTAATGGATTTCTCACTATGTTATCTAATATGTTTACTAATATTAATCTGACAGATATGGAAACCTGTTATAAAGCATTTCGCCGGGAAATTATCCAATCTATCAAAATACAAGAAAATCGATTTGGTTTTGAACCTGAAATTACTGCAAAATTAGCAAAAAAGAAGTGCCGTATTTATGAAGTTGGCATATCTTATTATGGTAGAACTTATAAAGAAGGTAAAAAAATAGGTTGGAAAGATGGCATTATAGCTATATTTTGCATAATTAAGTACAACTTATTCAGCTAAAGACTTTTCCAATAGTAATAAGTACAATGAAATGAGAACACTATAAAATGCTTGCGTCACTAGTAATAATACCTTTAATTTTCTTGGTGATAATCTTTTATAAGATGAATAGATGCTGGCGCGAGTCGGTATTGTCAGCATTGATAATATGGGGTACTTTTTTAACTTTGATTACTGAATTATTTAGCTGTTTTAGATATATTAATTTTGTCTGTATACTAATTAATTGGAGTGCTTTTAGCATCTTATGCATAATTGCTTTTTTTAAAATAAAAAATAAAACAAAAATTACATATTTAGATACTTATAATATAAAACCTCATATAATTTTAATTTATGGTATAGCTTTTATAACAGTTTTAGTCGGTTTAATTGCATTAATAGCACCACCTAACAATTGGGATTCTATGACCTATCACATGAGTCGTGTAGTTCATTGGATTCAAAATGCTAGTGTTGCTCACTATCCTACCCACATACTCAGACAATTAGAGTTAAGTCCTTGGTCAGAGTATACTATTATGCATTTGCAGATTCTCAGTGGTGGCGATAGTTTAGCCAATTTGGTGCAATGGTTTAGTATGCTTGGTTGTTTGATTGGAGTATCCTTAATTGCCAAACAATTAGGAGCAAAGTTGGGGGGTCAGATTTTTTCTTCAGTTGCATGTGTAACTATACCAATGGGTATTCTTCAAGCATCAAGTACCCAAAATGATTATGTAGTATCTTTATGGTTAGTTTGTTTTGTTTATTATTTTTTATCGTCAATCAAGGATGAGTTTAACTTCGAATATTCATTTAATATTGGTGCTAGTCTTGGATTAGCTATTTTAACAAAAGGTACAGCTTATATATATGCATTACCATTCGCTATTTGTTTACTTGTATTTATTTTAAAGCGTATACGATGGAAAGCTTTTAGACATCTTTGGGTAATAGGTATTGTAACTGTTGTTATAAACCTTGGTATTTTGTATCGTAATTTTGAACTTTATAAAAATCCTCTTGGGGTGTTGGGAAAGATCACTATAAATGAAGTATTTACCTTACCAGTACTTTTATCAAATATTTTTCGAAATATATCTCTTCATCTAGCTACACCAATTCAAGGAATAAATAATTTTCAAGAAGAAATAATATATAAAATTCATAATTTTTTAGGTATTAGTGCTAGTGATCCTGCTACAACTTTTAATGGAGTAGAATTTAATATACCTAAAATTTCAACTCCAAACATTTATTTACATGAAGATTTGTCTGGTAACTTAGTACACTTTTTACTAATTATATTTTCTATTGTAATATATCTAGCTTATGTCAAGCATAATAAGTATAATGACTTGATTAAAATTTATCTTATTAATCTTTGCTTATCATTTATTTTTTTAAGTTTTCTTCTTAAATGGCAACCCTGGGCTAGCCGTCTTCATCTCCCCATTTTCGTACTTTTTTCTGCATTTATTGGAACGATTATTTCTAATATTTTTAATCCAAGATTAGTTAATTTTATAGGAATTATTTTAATATTATCTTGTCAGCCTTATGTCTTTTTCAATGCATCGCGTCCACTATTGCTTAATCATAAATTTGTTAATAATATAAATGATAGTATTTTTAGTGTAGATAGAATATCTCAACTTTTTAGTAACAATCCTAAACTTAAAAATCCTTATATTGATGCAATTAATTTTATTAAGTCTAAGGAATGTTATAGTGGTGGTTTGTTAATGAGCGAAGATTCTTGGGAATATCCATTTTGGGTAATTGCTAATAATAGTAGTAAACAGTTATTTAATTTTGAGCACATTAATGTTAAAAACTTATCATCAGTAAAATATCGAGACAGAAAATTTATTCCTTGTGCAATTATTTCTGTGGATGCTGAAGATAGAGAAAAAATTGTAACAAGGCAAATTGTTTATACAAAAGCGTGGACAGCAAAACCGCTTATTGTTTTTACTGTTAAAAAATAAATTTAATGAATTTAAAATTTAGTGTCATTACACCCTCTTTCCGTCAATGTTGCTTCATAGAACGAACTATACAGAGTGTCTTATCTCAAGATATAGAAGATATAGAATATGTGATCTGTGATGGAGGAAGCGATGATGGAACACTAGAAATTTTAAAACGATATGATCAAAAAATCCGGTGGGTATCAGAAATAGATAAGGGACAATCTGATGCTGTTAATAAAGGTATATCAATGACAAAAGGTGAGATTATCGCCTGGATTAATTCTGATGATATTTACTATCCAGGAGCGTTTGCGCTCGTTAAAAAAATATTTGAAGCTCATCCAGAGGTCCAAGCTATTTATGGTGATGCTGACTGGATAGATGAATATGATCAAATTTTACAACCTTTTCCTACAGAACCCTGGAATTATAAACGATTAATTGAAACTTGTTATCTATGTCAACCAGCAGTGTTTTTTAGACGCAGCCTAATTGAAAATTTTGGCAATTTAAACCCACAATTAGAATATTGTATGGATTATGAACTATGGTTACGTTGTGGAAAATATATTAATTTTGAATATGTACCGCAAAAACTAGCAGGTTCTCGTATGTACAGTACCAATAAAACTTTAAGCAAAAGATTGCCAGCTCATTATGAAATTAATGAAATGCTGAAAAATAAATTTGGTACTGTTCCAGATAATTGGATTATGGCATACGCGTTAATAAAAGCTGAAGAAACTACAAAGCTTGATAAATTTGATGAGACTCAAATTAAAGAGTTTACTAAGATATTGATTTTGAATAGTTTCGAGGGTTTTTCTCGTTGGCAAAAGTTTATCTCACCTAAGATTTTCATAAAAATGTTATTTTGGTGGTTATTTCCACAGTGGTCATGGTTTAGACGAACGCAATTATTAGAAAGTAAAAAATTTAATTAACTATGAGCTTAAGCTTTATATTTTTATTGGTATGCTATTGACATATTAAAAAAGTTGTATATGCGTCACCAGGAACTTTATTAAAATTCATCAATTAATTCCATTTACTATAAAACTAAATAAATATTATGAGCGAACCATTTCTAGAACCAGTATTACGATATCTCCGGCTTAAAAGAGTAATATCCCATATTCCTAAAAACTCTCTTCTTTTGGATGTAGGCTGTGGCAGTTCGGCGACTTTTCTCAAAAGCATTTCCCCCCATATTAAGCAGGGATTCGGTGTTGATTTTAAAGTCAAAGATTTTCAATCAGGTAATATACAAACTAAGCAGCTAATGCTTGAAAATCATTTGCCATTTAAGGATGAAAGCTTTGATGTTGTAACCATGCTGGCAGTTTTAGAACATATAGAATACGAAAAAGATATTTTAAAAGAGATTTATAGAGTTCTCGTTCCTCAAGGTAAACTAATACTGACAGCTCCATCAGTTTGGTCGCAGCCAATACTAGAATTTTTGGCTTATAAATTAAAAATAGTGAGTGAAGCAGAGATTAGAGATCACAAAAGATACTATAAACGCGAAAATCTCAGAAAAGTTTTGGTAAATTTGACTGGATTTGAGGAATTTCATCACCAATATTTTCAGTTTTGGATGAACAATTTTTGTACAGTTACTAAGAGGAGTTAATTATTATACAATAATCCAAGTATATGCTAGTGGCAAACGAGTAGTTGCAGATGGCGATCGCACTATTGTGCCTTTTGACATATCTCCGGGACAGTCGGTAGCAATTAATGTAGCTATCAAAGCACCGATGATTCCAGGAAAATATACTCTCATTTTAACAATGGTGCAGGAAAAGGTTGTTTGGTTTAGTGATAAGCAATCTCTATACCCTAAAATCGATGTAACAGTTACATCAGATTCTTAATTGTTCATTTAGCTAAATGAGTGTGAGGAAAATGGCATGAACCTACAAGAATTTGCTTTACTGCTAATTTCTGTTGCTACAAGCGTAGGTGGACAATTTTTCTTAAAATTGGGCGCATTAAAATTGGTAAAAGTCAATTCAGCCAATGCCCTAAGTAATATTTTCAGTATTGCTACCACACCGGAATTATTAACTGGATTAACTTGTTATGGTTTAGGCGCTATTGCATACATTCTGCTTCTCACCAGAGTCAATTTAAGTATTGCGGCTCCATCTATTTCTTTAGTTTATGTTTTCTCAGTCCTGTTAGGTTACTTTATTTTTAGAGAAGCAATTCCCTTAAGCCGTCTCGTAGGTTTGAGTTTTATCGTGGGTGGAGTTATTTTAGTAGTATGGCAAAAATAAATCAAGCATAAAATGCCTTGAGGATTTTGTGATTGATTTAAAACAAAGTTTTGGATCTTAACTAATAGTTTGCCATAACAGAGACTGAAGAATCTTTATAATTTTTGTTTTTTTAAAAGTAGGCTTATAGCTGTGACTAAAAAAGCTCTTATTACTGGTTTAACTGGACAAGATGGTTCTTATCTTGCTGAACTACTACTAACCAAAGGTTATCAAGTCTTCGGCTTAGTCCGCCGCTCAAGTTCTAGTAATCTTGAGCGCATCAATCACCTTTCTGGCGATATTCAAATCCTTTCTGGCGACCTTTTAGATCAATCCTCTTTAATGGATGTGATTGTCGAAGCTCAACCTGACGAAATTTATAATCTTGCCTCTCAAAGCTACGTTCCTCTTTCTTGGACACAACCTGCTCTCACTGCTGAATATACGGCCCTTGGTGTCTCTCGCCTCTTAGAATCCATTCGTCGTTGTAAACCGGATGCCAGATTTTATCAAGCTTCAAGTAGTGAAGTGTTCGGTCAACCTGATGAATCGCCCCAAACTGAACGCACTGCCTTTCGTCCGCGCAATCCTTACGGTGTTGCCAAAGCTTATGCTCACTGGATGAGTGTCAACTATCGGGAGAAATACAATCTTTATAACTGCTGTGGTATTACTTTTACTCACGAATCACCTCGACGTGGAACAGAATTTGTATTTCGCAAAATCACGCACGCAGCTGCCCAAATTAAATTGGGTTTGGCAAATGAACTAAAATTAGGCAACCTAGATGCTTGTCGTGACTGGTGCTACGCCAAGGATGCTGTTTATGCTATGTGGTTGATGTTGCAGCAAGATAAACCTGATGACTATATCATTGCCAGTGGTGAAACTCACTCTGTCAGAGACCTCGTTGAGTGTGCTTTTAACTGCGTTGGTCTAAACTGGAAAGATTATGTCTCAGTTGACCCTGCTTTTTATCGTCCTGATGAATCAGTACAGTTAGTTGGTTCCATTAATAAAATTAAGACAGAGTTAGGTTGGCAGCCTCAGCATTCCTTTGAGCAATTAGTTAACTTAATGGTTGATTATGATCTAAAAAAATGAGTAAAGGCGGAGCTTAAATATTCTGATGCTAAAAATTGTAGTTGATGCCACTCCATTGGATTCAAAACCAAGTGGGGTTGGCTTTTATGTTGCTAATTTAATATGCGCTCTTGATGTATTACAAAAAGAGGAAAATTTTCAGTTAGGAGTAGTCTATCAACCAGGGTTAAAAAATTGGCTTCGGGGTGACTTCAGTTTTCCTAAATTATTTAAACATTCTTCTCAACAGTATCTTCTGCCTTTACCTGTAAGAATTTCAGATTTATTGTTAGCTTTAGAGTTTAAACCTAGTTTATCTTACTTTGAAAAATATTTTGGTTTCCCAGATATATTACATGGTACAAATTACTCGGTTTATCCCTGTCAAAATAGTTTAAAGGTAATGAATATATACGATGTAACTTTTATTAAATATCCTAACTATACAAATTCAGTCGTAAAAACATATACAGAAAGGGTAAAACGCTGTTTACAGTGGACAGATTTAGTTTTAACAATTTCAGAAAGTTCTAAAAAAGATATTATTGAATATTTAAAAGTAGAGCCAGAAAAAGTCTATGTCACACCTTTAGCTAGTCGCTACTATCCTAATTATTTGTCTGAGGAAATTACCCAAAGCTTAGAAAAGCAAGCTAATTATGATTTTTCTAAACCATATCTACTTTTTGTCAGCACAATAGAACCCAGAAAAAATATTAATGCTATAATCACAGCCTTTAATTTTTTAAAAGAAAAATACAAAATTGAACATCAATTAATATTGATTGGTAAAAAAGGATGGAATTACGAACCGATATTTGCGGCTATTGAAAATTCACCTTGGAAAAACCAAATTCACCATCTTGATTACTTATCTAATGAATTAGTCGCATTATTTTACTCAAAAGCTGATATTTTCGTTTACCCATCTTATTATGAAGGTTTTGGTCTTCCTGTGTTAGAAGCAATGACGCTAGGCGCTCCAGTCATCACTTCTAATACTTCTTCGATACCAGAAGTTACAGGAGATGCAGCTATATTAATTGATCCCAAAGATTCTATTCAACTAGCTGAAGCTATTCTAAAAGTAATTAGTGATTCTCATTTACGCCAAACATTAGTTAATAAAGGTAAAGAAAGATCACAATTATTTTCTTGGAAAAAAACAGCTAAAGAAACATTAAAAGCTTATAGAACACTTATTTAATGAAAATAGTCAATAATGCATACTCTAATCAGTTAATTATTAACTTATCGATTCTTTTCTCTCAACCAACAGGCATAAGCAACTATGCTAAAAATCTTTTCCCTTATTTAAAATCGCTTAATCCCACTTTACTCAGCGCTCAAAATTATCCTGGATTTAATTGCTATCCAGTTTCAGAGAATCTGAGTCCTGCTCAAGGTACAAAGGGGCATTTTGACCGACTTGTTTGGACGCAATTTAAACTCCCGGAAATTTATAAACAGCTAAAGTCTCAGTTGTTATTTTCTCCACTCCCGGAAGCACCCCTTTATACCAACTGTCGTTTTGTTGTAATGTATCATGACTCGATACCGTTGCGTTTTCCTAAACGTTTCTCACCGTTGACTCCGTACCATCGTTACTACGTTCCTGAAGTACTTAAACGATCGCAGCATATCATCTGTAACTCCAAGGCTACAGCTAAGGATATTACCGACTTTTACCAAATTCCAGCTACTAAAATTACTCCTATTCTTCTTGCTCACGATCGCACTCACTTCCATCATCTCAACCTCCCCACCAGCAACTACTTTCTCTACATTGGACGCCAAGATCCTTACAAAAACATCCAGCGACTCATCAGTGCTTTTGCGGCGTTACCTAACTACAAAGACTATGAACTATGGTTAGTAGGGCCAATTGATTCGCGTTACACGCCTACTTTAGAGGCGAAAGTTGCAGAGTTGAGTGTAACTAATCAGGTAAAGTTCCTAGACTATGTACCCTATGGCGAATTGCCAAAAATAATTAATCAAGCGATCGCACTCGTTTTCCCCAGTCTCTGGGAAGGTTTTGGTTTACCTGTCCTCGAAGCAATGGCTTGTGGTACTCCCGTCATTACCTCCAATCTCTCCTCCTTACCAGAAGTAGTTGGCGATGCGGCGATTTTGATCGATCCCTACAACACCGAAGAAATTACAGAGGCAATGCAGGCGATCGCAACTAATTCGGAATTGCGATCGCGCCTTTCTAGTCAAGGTATTATTCACTCTCAACAATTCAGTTGGGAAAAAACAGGAAAAGCAACCAGCGAAGTGTTATGCCGTTACCTGTAAAAGATAACTTCACGCCAGAATTTAGATGCCAAGATTTGGGATTTTGTCAAGATTTCAGATTATCTTGACTAATGACTTGTAGTTAATCCTAAATTCTTATGAAAGCACTAATTCTCTCTGGCGGTAAAGGTACACGCTTACGTCCCCTCACTTATAGCGGAGCAAAACAACTCGTACCAGTTGCTAATAAACCTGTTCTATGGTATGGCATTGAAGAAATGGTCGCGGCTGGTATTACTGATATTGGCATCATCATCAGTCCAGAAACCGGGGCAGAAGTCCAAGGGAAAACCGGAAATGGAGAATACTTTGGAGCGAACATCACCTACATCGTACAAAAGCAGCCAGCCGGACTTGCTCACGCCGTCCAAGTCGCTCGTCCCTTTTTAGAAGATTCTCCCTTTGTCATGTACTTGGGAGATAACCTCATTCAACTAGGCGAGTTACGCTACTTTCTGCAACAATTTAGTCAACAACAGCCAGATGCTTTGATTCTATTACGTTCGGTTGACAACCCTAGCGCCTTTGGTGTGGCTCAGGTGGATGAAGCCGGACGGGTATTACAGTTAATTGAGAAACCCAAAGTTCCTCCTTCAAATTTGGCATTGGTAGGGGTTTATTTCTTTTCTCGCGTCATCTTTGATGCGATCGCAAATATCCAACCTTCCAGCAGAGGCGAACTAGAAATTACTGATGCTATTCAATACCTCATTAATCAAAAAAAGCAGGTTATAGCCCATAATCTCCAAGGATGGTGGCTAGATACTGGTAAAAAAGATGACTTGTTAGAAGCGAACCGATTGATTCTCGACACCTATCTGACGGCATCAGTTGTGGGCGAAATCGATGCCCAAAGTCAGATTATTGGACGAGTCCAAATCGGTGCAAAATCTAAAGTAATTAACTGCACAATTCGGGGGCCAGTAGTCATTGGTAGTAATTGTCATTTAGAAAACTGCTTTATTGGCCCTTATAGTAGTATTGCTAACAATGTCACACTCATTGATACTGATTTAGAACACAGTGTGATTTTAGAAGGTGCAAAAATCGCCGGAATCCATCAGCGCATTATTGATAGTGTGATTGGACAAAGAGCGCAATTGAGTCTTGCACCCCGTCGCCCCAAAGCCTTGCGATTTTTGATTGGCGATGACTGTCAAATTGAACTGACCTAATTCACTTGTTAAAAATAGGACAAGCCACCGTCAAAGTTGGAACACAGTGCCTGTAAAATATGAATGCGAAATTCATCTAACAATCAGAATACTGCGGCACATCCTATAAATAATATTAATGAGCATTGTACATACCAAAATTCCCGAAGTTCTACAATTTGAACCCCAAGTTTTTGCAGACGATCGCGGTTTATTTTTTGAAGCATACAACCACCAAAAATTTGCTCAAGAGACAGGTATTGTTACAAACTTTGTGCAAGATAACCACTCTTGTTCTAAGCAAAACGTTCTGCGTGGGCTGCACTACCAAATCCAACAACCCCAAGGTAAACTCATCCGTGCTGTTGTCGGTACTATCTTTGACGTAGCCGTAGATATTAGAAAAAGCTCTCCTACATTTGGGAAATGGGTGGGTTCTGAACTTAGTGCTGAGAACAAACGCATCCTGTGGATACCATTAGGTTTTGCTCACGGCTTCCTCGTGCTTTCAGAAATAGCTGAAGTTCTCTACAAAACTACAGATTATTACGCGCCCCAAGGCGATCGCACAATTCTATGGAACGATCCAGATTTAGCGATAGATTGGCCCTTAAGTGCGCCACCGATTTTATCAGCTAAAGACCAAGCGGGTAAACCTTTGAAAACTGCTGAAGTATTTGATTAAGTAGTCATTTGTCATTGGTCATTTGTCATTGGTCATTTGTCATTGGTCATTTGTCATTGGTCATTGGTCATTAGTACATACCCCGTCTCTTGTGATACCCTAAGCTTACTTTTATGGTGGGCGAAAAAACTTTGTCTTTCATCGGATTAATTCAAACCACGTTAAAGAGTGAGCGTGGCTTCTCTTGGACAAATGACAAATGACAAATGACAAAATCAATTCTGCTCATTGGTAGCAATGGTCAAGTTGGTAAGGAACTGCAACAAATTCTCTCATCCTACGGCGATGTTATCTCAGTAGCACGCCCAACAGTAGACCTTACTCAACCCGATACTCTGTGCAACGTTATCAGATCCAATCAACCGCAAATCATCATTAACGCTGCTGCTTACACTGCTGTGGATAAAGCAGAAAGCGAACCCGAACTTGCGATCGCTATTAATGCTACCGCACCCCTAATTCTTGCTCAAGAAAGCCAAAAATTAGGAGCTTTTCTAATTCATATTTCCACCGATTACGTTTTTGATGGTAATGGCTGTAGCCCTTACCACGAAACCGATATGACTAATCCTTTGAGTGTCTACGGAAAAACCAAACTCGCTGGAGAAGAAGCTATTCAGCAAACTTGCGCCCATCAGCTCATCCTCCGCACTGCTTGGGTTTATGGAACCTTTGGCAAAAGTAACTTTGTCAAAACCATGCTGCGGCTAGGTGCAGAACGCCAAGAACTCCGTGTTGTCGCCGATCAAATTGGTAGCCCCACTTGGGCGCAAGATATAGCAACAGTTATAGGCCAGATGATTCCCCAGTTAACCCCAGAAATTAGCGGCACTTATCACTACACTAATAGCGGCGTTGCTAGCTGGTATGATTTTGCCGTCGCCATTTTTGAAGAAGCCCAACAGCTAGGCTTCCCTTTGAAAGTTGAACGGATTGTCCCCATTACAACCGCCGAATATCCCACATCAGCCCGTCGCCCTGCTTATTCCGTCTTGGCTTGTGGAAAAATTTCAGCAATTCTAGGGAATTATCCCCCCCATTGGCGACAAAGACTTCGGCAAATGCTCACAGATTTGAAAATTGGGCATGGAGAATTAGGTGACAGGTGACAGGTGATAGGGGAAAGGTGACAGGTGACAGGTGACAGGTGACAGGTGACAGGTGATAGAAAATAATCTGTACCCTGTAACCTGTAACCTATTCCCTTCTTCACTCCCCATTCGCTATTTCTTTTGACTTTTTAATACTCCCGTTTCATGTTGTATTGGCAAGACATCTAAAATATCAGTTTGGGAACAATATTTTAAATCATCTAGACAGTCAAGGCGTAACAATCGTTGGCCGTGACTAGCTTGGTGAAGTAATCCCAATAAATTATCTTGCCATTGAGAGTAAAGAGCGATCGCACCAACTACTTCATCGTTACCAGCGAGTTCTTCTGGTGACAACTTGGTTTGTTGCAAAATACTATGAGCGATCGCACCTGCACAAACTGTATCCTCTAAGGAATAACTGCCTTCCCAACCGGAACCGACAATCCACACTGTCTCTGGTTGCTTCTCTAAAAGAAATTGCACCACCGCCGCCCGGTTAATTAAGGCTGCTGCTAATACATTTGGGGAGTCTTGTACCCGTTGTAAAGCACGAGTACCGTTTGTAGTGCTGATAAACAAACGCCGCCCTTCTACTAACTCTGGTGTGCAGTCGAGGGGAGAGTTACCCAACTCAAAGCCAGCGACTTTTGCACCGCCGCGTTCTCCAGCCCGCAGCCGTTTTTCAGAGGGCCATTTTTCGCTAACTTCAATTAACTGATCTAAATCGCTGAATACTTGTACAGCTTCGCCTCCAGATGCCAAGACAGTCGCTATTGTGCTAGTGGCTCGCAATACATCGACTGCAATCGCACATTCTGGCGCTTTATCCGTTGGAGTCAATTCAGGAGTGTGGTATACGAATAACTTCACGGGCTGGATACACCTGCTTTAATACTATTTCCGCAAATAACATTCTACCTAGTTGGTGTCACTAACTATAGTCACAATTATTTGCAAAGAATTTTTTAGCATCAAAATGCACGATGTAACCCATTCAATACATAAATACTCAAAAAGTCCATTTTTATGCTTTTAGACTTTCAGATTTGCTGCACTATCCTGTAATCTAAAACAAGAACAGATTTTCTCAAGCTGTATTTGGCATTCTAAGTTAGCACCACTACGCATCCTGACTAACCTTGCCAAATAGAAACTAAAATTTTTACCTCCACTCCGCTCATCCCAAATCGAAAATCGCTATGGCACCTTTACCCGACTACCGCCCTAAACAACTATCTGTAGGCCCGTTGGAAGCGGAAATTTTAAATATCATCTGGGAACTTGGTTCAGCTACAGTCAAGGATGTACACGATCGCATCCTCGCCGATCCCAACCGCGAATTAGCGTATACTTCTGTCACCACCGTTTTACGTCGCCTCACTGATAAAGGTTGGCTAGCCTGCGACAAGAAAGAGCGGGCATTTTATTGGCGGCCAATGCTGAGTAAGCAGCAATCAGATGTGATCAAAGCTCACGAGCAGTTACAGCGATTTTTAGCGGTGGGGAATCCCGATGTTGTTGCTGCCTTTGCTGATAGTCTGGATGAAGCGGCTAGCGAGCAAATAGCTGCGATCGCCAAACGTATTCAATCTGCACGCCAAGCCAGGGAGGAACAATGATGCATCTGATGATGATTTTAAATTCTTTGGCAGTTGCCTGGTGGTTAAGATCCGCTTGGAATCAACCCCAAGGTAATTGGAATCTGCGATGGCAGCGATCGCTATTTTTGTTCCTCTTCCCGCCCTTGCTAATTTTCATGACTGCGATCGCGGTGCTGTTCATGGGGCCTCAAGGACAAATGGGCGGGATGTATACTGGCTCAATTAGCTATTTACTAGCATTAATTTATTTAGCATTTTTTGCCATTTCATGCATTAAACTTGCCTTCCAGGGTTGGCAGTCAGTAGAATCTGCGCGTAACTGCCCTTTAGTGAATGTTGGCGATAGACGAGCCAGACTACTGCAAACGGGCGCGTTGTTTGCAGGTCAAATCGGTTTTTGGCAACCAGAATTAGTGGTTAGTCAAGGATTAGTGCAAACTCTCTCACCCGCTCATTTAGAAAGCGTCTTAGCCCACGAGCAAGGGCATCACCATTACAGGGATACGTTCTGGTTTTTCTGGCTGGGTTGGGTGCGTTCTTGCACTGCATGGTTGCCGAATACAGAGCCTTTGTGGGAAGAATTGTTAGCTTTGCGCGAACTTCGTGCTGACGGTTATGCAGCATTGCAAGTAGACCCTCTGGTGCTAGCGGAATCACTTTTATTAGTGGTTAGTAGCGGCCCCGTTTTATCGGAAATTTGCTGTGCTGCATTAGGTTCCTCTGGTGCAGATCGTTTAGAACAAAGAGTAGAAGCTTTATTAGCACCACCAGAACCAACCCCAGAAGCTAAATTGCAATCCTGGCATGGCTTTCTGTTGGCGTTCCTGCCTCTACTGACTGTGATATTTCATAGTTAAGTTGAATTTAGGCAACTCCAAAAAATAAAAACAACCGCTTGAAGTTGCTGACTGGGAACTTTTGACTGTTGACTTTGAACAATAGGATATTTTTTTATCTGGAAGTCTTGTTAAAAAGCTATTACAAGACAAAACTCTGACGATAGCAACTTCTGCCTTGGCTGTAGCAACTTCCGCCTTGGCTGTAGCAGCTTCCGCCTTGACGTTTCCGTGTTTCGCGCAGGCTGTAGCAGCTTCCGCCTTGACGTTTCCGTGTTTCGCGCAGGCTGTAGCAGCTTCCGCCTTGACGTTTCCGTGTTCCGCGCAAGCTGTAGCAGCTTCCGCCTTGACGTTTCCGTGTTCCGCGCAGGCTGTAGCAGCTTCCGTCATGACTGTAGCAACATAGGTTATGTCTGTAGCGATGTCGGTTACGACGATCGCGATGAAAACTTTATTCGCCCCTACACTATTACTCTTCTTCTAGCAACTGTTCTATATATTTTTGTACTAAAGGCACTTGAAAAGCATTGCCTTCTGGAGTCAAAATTTCTTTTCGCGTTAGTTTGCGGACAACGCCTTTGTCTTGCTGCGTGGGAGTTTCCCCGTGGATTATTCGGCGCAGGAGAGAGCGATCGCTATCTGTTAAACTCTTCCATAATTCCCGAAAATACTGATCGCCTCGCTCAAGCACAACAGGAATAATCTCTTTAACATCCTGTGCAGTAACTTTTGCTGTATCTGCTTCTCGCCTGTTTCTTCTGATATCGCGGTTTAGCAACTCCACCACCTCATAACACACCAACTGAACGAGATAAGGTTGACAGCGAGTAAGTTGGATAATTTCATCTACAGCAGTTAGTTCATAGATATCGCGGAAGTTCTCTACTGGCTGTCGAATCAAATCGCGGGCTTCTGACTCGTGCAAGTAAGTCATTCGCAAAGCACGGCTGTTAATTAGATAGTCACTCCAGTAATCATCAAGTTCAGATAACTCCTGTGAACCACTAAAAAGTAAAATCCACTTGCGTTGATGTTGCAGCAAGTTACGGATGAAATTGAGCGGCGCACGGCTGCTTGTTGCTTTAACCACCTCACCCAGGCGTTCATATTCATCCAAACAGAGGAGAAATTGCTTACCGGAGTTGTTGCGTTCTATTTCTGCTAACCAAGTTAGCAGCGCGGGAAATGGATCTTCAGCTAGTTTATTGGCATCTGGATTAGGCAAGAATACTTTGCGAGGTAATCGCCGTGCAGCTTCGATAATTTGTTGAGCTAAATTTTCAGCCAATCCTTTTAACGTTGTAGCTGATGCTGCTCCTTGTAAATCTACCAGCAAAGGTACAATATTTGCTTGTATTCTGTAAGGTAGATATTTCAGCGCTGAAGTTTTCCCTGTTCTTCGCCCACCATAGAGTAACAACACTGGCGGTTGCTCAGAAAGCACCAAAGATTCGATTTCCCGAAATATATCAATTCGCCCTTTAAAACGATCTTTTGCTGTTTCGGGGTCTAGCGAATTACCGGCAATATAAACTTGTCGAATTTCTTTTGATTGTTGTGCCTGTTCGTTTAAAGTGTGCTGCGCCGTCTCTAAGATAGTCCGCCAGCTTTGTGCAGTGTTGCTAAAAGAGACAGCAATGTGAGCATCTTTTGTCAAAGCTAGACTTTGCCCTAGTTGGCGTAATGCCGTGATGGGAATATTGAGTAACTCATATTTACGATAAGGTGAAGTTGCTTCCTCTGATGCCCGTACATCCTGGCTGATTTCCAAAAATTGTGGTAGTACAACGCCAAGTTCCTTTGGTGCTGGTGAGGGAATCCACGCTAATTGGTTGGCAATGTCTACAATATCGCTCAACCTCTGACAACGATTGAGAATATCTCCAGCAATACCAGAAATTGCCTGTGCTGCAACTTTTTGCTGATTGGTGGATGTAATTAGATAATTAATAGTTTCACGGGCAGCGATTGGGTTGTTTCGATAAGCCTCTACAATCATCACATCCATGAAAGGCAGAGGCAAAATAATCAATTCATCAAAGCGAGGGGGCAAATATCGCAAACAATTTACCCGCTTTCCATTGCGAGACAACAAGAACAGAGTGAACATCCAAAATAATTCTGGCAACCAAAAGTAAACCCGCAACACACCCAAAATCCACGCTACGCCTACCGTGAAGGCTACCTTGAAGCCGAACACCAGACCTCCCCCCAAGCCGAACACCACGCCTACCGCCATGCCTACCAACACCGCCATCTGTCCCGCTAGTGCGAACGCAATACCGAACGCCACTAACCCCACGCCTACGGCCACACCTCCCGTCACTCCTCCCGCCATGCCGAACGCCATACCTCCCGCCATGCCGAACCCCCCGCCATTTGTTCCGCCTACCGCGATGCCGAACATCACACAAAACGCCACGTCAAACACCACGCCTGATGATAAAAATTGCTCTGCCCAAAATATGGTAAAGAGAGCAACAAGGAAAATAACTAGCTTATTTTTATGATTCCCACGGTCTACAACTCTTCCTATAAACCAGCTCACCGAAATAACCAAGCTTTTAAACCAGTTAAATGACTCACCACTAATCAGAGTGTAAACTGGTGCTACCAGTAACACAGCAACCATTGGAACTACAGCAGTTAGCCACCAAACCTGTCCAGCATAGCGACGTAGGCGAGGGTTAGTACGAAACCTAGCCCGTTTATTAAAAGGGTTATCTCTCGGCTTCAATTCTGGATAAATATCTCGCAGCCAACGTTCAAAGGTAAAAGGCTTAAAGTAAATCCAATACAGCAAGCGCACGCATTCAGCCACATATTTCCAAAAGCCTGATGCTGGAGACGTGTTACTCATCGCTACTTTATCCCCAACTTATCACGCACAAAATCCCAAACTTCGTTCCAGTGCAGCACACCCACCAAAACCAAAACGAGCAAAAGCAGAATTACCATCCCGATAATCCAGTTGCTCACATCATCAACAGCCCCACCAATAAACTTGGCTATTTTACCCAGGCGTACTGGTAAATCCCAAACTAACCAATGCAGCCATAATTGCCACCACTTTCCTTGTGCTTTGGATTTAGAATCTGCAAGCTGTTGTTCAAACTGCTGTTTCGCCCACTTGATAGCCTTGCCTTGTTGACGTGCTTCCCACAAATAGTAACCAGCCAATTGCAACTTGTAAGGATGACGATTACCCCACTGCTGGGCATGATTCTGTTCATCTACACTCAAAGCTGCACCATTTGTAGAGCGAGTTGGTAAACGCGACAGTTCAATAGCCTCATCTGTAGTTAGTTCTTTCAAAGAAATAGTGTGACCAATATTGAAAAAACTAGAGACAAACCGATGCTCGTTAGCATAAACATCCAGTTGTTTACGCGAAGCCACCACTAGCATCAAGGCGTTGCTATCCATCAGCGATCGCAAATTGTCATAAAATCCATTATCGAATTTATCGGGATATTTCAAAAGGCTTTCAAAATCATCCAGACAGAGAACAGGTAGCTTTCCTTGCTGTTTCCATTGCTTAACCGCATCTGAAAATGCTTGCCGATTAAGCGGTTTAGTCTTCCAACAATTTTGCAGACTGCGTTGTTGCCATCCCTGAACGTGATTCAGTAAACCTTCGGCTACAGCCTCATAAAAACCCGTTTCAGTTTGGCAATCTACACCCCGTAAAGGTAGGTAAATTACCACATAACTACTGCTGTTGTTTAATACTCGCTGCTGCCAAGTCAGAACGAAATAATGCAGCAACGAAGATTTACCAATGTGCTTCTCACCAACTATATTAATACTTGTAGGCTGATCGCCCTTCATCCGAGATGCGATCGCGTGTAACTCATCTTTACGACCGACAAACAGCCTGGGATCTTCAATCATCCCCGCAGCCACAAAAGGATTGACAGGCAGCGCTCCAGAAGTCATGTAAAGCGTTTATCCTAGTTTCAGCTTAAGTGCAATCACTTAAAACAATACCACTAGCCCCATAATGTCTTTGCAGATCGCAAAGAGAACATCTCACATTTGCAAATATACCTGGCGATTAGAAATCGCGGCTACACAAACCAAGTTCGCCTGCGCGGACTCAAGAAATTGGAAACCCACGGAGGTGGGTTTTGTCTGTATAGCCGCGAATTTTATTCGCCAGGGCTAGATATATTTTTACGAAAGTGAAATGCTCCCAATCACAAAGACGTGATAAATCGCCGTACCGATTTGTAGAGACGGCGATTTATCGCGTCTTCTTGCCTTAGGCGATTTACTGCTACAAGTGCAGAACAGACCCTTGATGCGATCGCCACTTTCCTGAAACTAGATTAACCTGAGAGCAACCCCTTTAGAACCTTACTTCCTGTCAGTGATTCTGGGGTGCATCCCTTAAGAGGTGATGAATTAGTTTTGCTTAAAGAACTCAGAGAGATGTTGCCCCAGGGTAAATACATTTTCGTTTCCGAACGCGGTGAGGTGATGTCCACTGATGCGGTGCGAAAGCTGATTGGGCGACTGGCGGCACAGGCTGGTCTTGATATCAAAGTTCACTGTCACATGATGCGCCATGCCTGCGATTATTATCTGGTGAATCAGGGTTATAACACCAGAGAAATTCAAGACTTCCTGGGACACCGCGATATTAAACATACTGAAAAATATACCAAGCTGAATGCTCGACGCTTCCTGAATTTTGATTGGGGCGATTTGTAATATGTCGAGAAATTTATTATCTAAAACAACAAATATATTCGTACAACCAAAGGTTGATTTAGTTAATCTAACTAAAGGCTAATTAAATCAAGTTTATAAATCTCTATAAATGTTAATTAAATTGTTTTAGAAAAGCTGATGATTCAGAACAATTTTTTCAGGTGATTCTGTTACTTATGCGTTGACAGAAAGTGGAAAAGCCTGGCTCATGTTCAAAATCTACTAATTTCAACAGTTAAACTATGGTAACTACAACAGCACCAAATCTGGCTCTTGTTGAGAAACAGACAGCGTGGGCACTTGGATGGATAATTAATCTAATTGCGGGTGAACTTGTACCACCGTTTGATGATGAACCTGGAATATCTCCAAATCCTGCTCAGGAGTTGGAAGATTTGCTCGCTCGCCGCATAGATTTTTACCTGGGGGAAGACTCGAAGCTTACAGAAGTTATTGGGAAGTGGAACCGAGTATGGGGGCCGTTTGTTTATCTGGCTCGGCCTCCGTTCAATAAATATGCAACTAATGCAATTTATGTGGCACAGCAAGGCAATAAGTACGTTATTGGTGTTGCTGGTACGAATCCTAAGTCTCTTCAGAACTGGTTGATTGAAGATTTGTACGTTGCAGTACTAGCGGATTGGGCTGACTATGCTGAGAACGACCCACAGTTTCAACCCAAAATTTCTATGGGAACTAAGATAGGTCTGGACAATCTCTTGAGGCCACATCCAGGCTCGTCTACAACTATCATTGACTTTCTCACAGACCTGTTAAAAGAAGCGGACGAAAACATAGAGATTCTACTAACAGGTGCTAGTCTAGGTGGTGCATTGTCTCCTGTCCTAGCACTTGCTTTGCATGAGAAAAAATCAACATGGGATCCAAATAATCGAGCTAGATTAAAGGTTGTTACATTTGCTGGCCCTACACCAGGCAATTATTATTTTGCAGAACGCTATAGGCTGAAACTTGGCAACACAACAACGCGCATTTGGAATAGTCTCGATATTGTTCCCCATGCCTGGAACCCAGAATTGCTGAGTCAAATACCCAGCCTTTACGAGCCTCAAATCCCCTCTAACCCTCTTATTGAGAAGTTCGTGAACATAGGTAAGTTGTTGTCAATAGGAAGATATTATACCCACCTTGAGCGGCTAACGCCTCCATTAGAAGGTACGTTACGGCCTATAGAACAAACTCCAGAAACAAGTTCTAAGCAAGTAGAGCTAGATGTTCAGTTGTCCGCTCTAAAATCAGCACTGGCAAAAGAAAATGTGTCTGTGTCAGATATAGATATCAATGGACTCCTGCAATTCCTGGCACAGGCTAAACAGCAACATATAGACGCGTACTTCGATTTACTGAACTTTCCATCAGAAGTAACAAAGTTTCTTCTAAATACTGAACAACTCCCGCCGGATTTAAGGCTTCAAAAGGAAGATCAACAAGAGGCTATCGAGAGCGTGATTAGTAAACTGTTGGAATACTCTGGGAACCCTGATGTAGATGAGTGACCCTTAAAAAACTATCACGTTGCATGAATTACACCACAGAAAACTGCCGATGGAAGCAATGTTCTGCAATGGGCTAACCAGCAAGCCGATCACTTCAAATGGAAATTTGAGGCGGTGTAGTTAAGCCTTTTGTCCTCCTTGCCTTAAATAACAACTAACTTTTCTTTAACCGACTTCTGAATTTTTAGGAGTCGTTTTTTCTCTTAATTTCCCCTTGCAAGCGTTCAGGTGTCACCGTGGTCGGGTAGCACACGGTGATGCCTATTTGCAGAAGATAAGAAAATAATTAAAATCTCTGCCCAGACAAAGCAACGAGTAGTTCAGCTAGGCAGACTAATAAAAATTGCTGGAGGGCAGAAAGGCATAAATTTTTGCTTTTCAAAACTCCCTGAATATGCATACGATATTTTAAAAGCAATTTGGGATATAGATAGTAACTGGAAGGGTCGGCGCAGGTAATTTCTTTTGCTTGTATCGTCTAGCAGAGGTTCCCATTCCCTACCAAAAAAGCGTAAGGGTTCATGTTCGAGCTGCGATGTCTAACGACAAGCCACTTTGCGTCTACGCAGTCTTTGTTGAAACTCCAGCACTTGTTTAGGACAAGCACCAAAAGACCCAAGATTCAGAAACGTCACTAGTCGAGTCAAGCGACCACAAGTCTCTGATGGATAACCTAGAATCCAAAATTTAAAACTGATAAACTCCCCAGGCTGGATTCGAACCAGCGACCAATCGATTAACAGTCGATCGCTCTACCACTGAGCTACTGAGGACCACTCACAATTTATAATCTTAGGGCTAAAAATAGTATTTGGCAAGTACTTTCGCCAATATTTTTTTTAGAAGCTTAATTTATAGAATTTTTGCAGCCAAAATCCATTCAAGAACTTAAGCAGAGACTCTTAAATGCTAAATATCTACTGTAATCCCATTCGTAATTCAGCCAGACGCTGCCGCGCCTTAGCATCAATGGCATTAGCTAAAAACCTACTCTTAGATTGTTTACGCGTATGATACTTTTGTCGCATCCGGCAAACAGTGGTTTCCACTTCCCCACAGAGTTGTTGTGCTGACAACCATTCAGCCCCATACCCTTGGATCATCAACTGCTGTGCCCGATCTGATGTAGCAACAATCACACGAGAAATCAAAGATTGAGCTATTTGGTGGCGAAAAGAAGCGCAGGATTTTTCAATATAAGTATCTGCTGTTTGCCCAAAATCAGTGTAATAAACAGATAAAAGCTCAGTAATAATTTCTTTATTACTAGAGGTGTTCTGATATTGGGCATCAAAAACTATCTGAGTTGTGTAACCTTGAAACGCACTATAACCAGTCATTGCTTCCACAAGTTCGCCCCGTGCGGCCTCTAATCCAACGCTATCACGCGTTTTTTTAAGGCAAGGCCAAGCGCCTATGATATTGTAGCCGTCCACTAACAAAACGGCTTGGAGTAAGGAACGGGGCATGGTTTTTAATCACAATTTTCTAGAGTTAACAAAATTCATTCATAAGTTTTATAATAATTGATGCATAGTCTGTAACACTATGCTACACAGAATAAAAAATACGGCAGCCTCACAAAACTCAAACCTCAGACAGACGCACCAACTTAAAACGCGCCTTTGTTTAAAAGGCGCGTTGCAGTTCTTTTTCAGTAGTGTTCAGGAGTGCTAAGTAAAATGAATTTTACTCATTACTCATTACTCATTACTCAGCACTCAGCAATGAATTAAGAGGCTTCGCTGTGTACCTCCATCAGACGTTGTTTGAGACGTTGAGCTTCACCCTTATCTACCAGAGAGCCTTTTTCTAGCAAGAAAGCGCCGTCACAGTAATTTAACTCATCTAATCGATGTGTTACCCAAAGGGCTGTAATCCCTCGACTTTTTACAAGACGACGCACACCAGCAACTAAATCCAACTGGCTATCTGGATCTAGTAAGGCAGTGGGTTCATCTAATAATAAGACTTCACAGCGACGCGCGATCGCACCTGCGATCGCCACTCGTTGTTTTTGTCCTCCAGAGAGTGCATAAATAGGTCGTCGTTGGAGGGTAAGCAAATTCACCGCTCCCAGCGCCTCCTCAACCCTTGCTCTAGTAGCAGCAGGTGGCAACTTCTCTTCTACCAATCCAAAAGCCACATCAGCACCAACCGTTGGCATCACCAGTTGATGATCTGGATTTTGGAAGACAAAGCCAATTGGGTGCAAAACCCGAATTTCGCCAGATTCAGGAGCTAATAAACCCGCCAGCAGTCTAAGTAACGTTGATTTCCCACTGCCATTTGTACCCAAGAGCATCCAAAACTCACCCTTGGGTACCTCTAAAGAGCAAGATTTGATAACTTTCTCTCCATTAGGCCAACTGAAATTTAAATCTTTGACCTCAATGCCCACTTGAGCCATTTGTCAACCTTGGTTACTCAGCAGCTACAGCGAAAAAGCCAGGTGGTCTGCCACCACCAGGGGTAGTACCATCTTTCTGAACAATCTGCACCCCAGAAATTTCACTAGCGCGGACAGCAATTTTTTTCTCAGTCTTGCCCTCGCACTTGAGTTCTACAATGTCAGGGTTCCCAGAACGGATTGCTGCCAAAATTAGCTGATAGACAGCCTCAGCATCCTCTGCTGACTTACGTTGTACCGAGATAGGGAAAGCAGTGTTTCTGATGCTTAAATCGATGGTAAACATTTAGCAATAATCAAATTTAACTGTGGACTCATTTTAGCGTCAGCTGACTGATTCTAGGGAAATGGTTATTGGAAGAGGCAGAGGGGTAGGGCGCAGGGAGCAAGGGGGAAAATTCAAATTACCTCTTTCCCGTTTGCTCCCCTGCTTTATCTACCTCATCTGGATGAAAAATTAATTTTTATTACAAAACCCCTAGAAAAATTAACGATTTACACCTAATATGATTAAAGGTGTGTAAAAAATTGTAAACTTGGTTAGCAACCTGGTTAACTTTCTGCTTGTGGAGGGCTTATATCTAGCCATCTATAATACAGATACAACCTGTACTTATAAACATTTGGAGATTTGCTCTAATGACCATCGCAGTTGGACGTGCCCCCAGTAGAGGGTGGTTTGACGTTCTAGACGACTGGCTCAAGCGCGATCGCTTCGTATTCGTAGGTTGGTCAGGGATACTATTGTTCCCCTGCGCCTTCCTAGCACTAGGCGGTTGGCTGACCGGCACAACCTTCGTCACCTCTTGGTACACCCACGGATTAGCCTCCTCATACCTAGAAGGTGCTAACTTCCTGACAGTGGCAGTATCCACCCCCGCCGACAGCATGGGACATTCCCTATTGCTGTTGTGGGGGCCAGAAGCTCAAGGCAACCTTACCCGTTGGTTCCAACTAGGTGGCTTGTGGCCATTCGTGGCCCTGCACGGAGCCTTCGGTTTGATCGGGTTCATGTTGCGGCAATTTGAAATTGCGCGTCTAGTAGGTATCCGTCCTTACAACGCCCTCGCCTTCTCAGCTCCCATTGCAGTATTCGTCAGCGTATTCCTGATGTACCCCTTGGGACAATCAAGCTGGTTCTTTGCACCCAGCTTTGGCGTGGCAGCAATTTTCCGATTCCTACTATTCCTGCAAGGGTTCCACAACTGGACACTCAACCCCTTCCACATGATGGGTGTTGCGGGTGTATTGGGTGGTGCTCTATTGTGCGCCATTCACGGTGCCACAGTGGAAAATACCTTGTTTGAAGACGGTGATGGTGCTAACACCTTCCGCGCCTTCAATCCTACCCAGTCTGAAGAAACCTACTCAATGGTGACGGCAAACCGTTTCTGGTCACAGATTTTCGGTATTGCTTTCTCTAACAAGCGCTGGTTGCACTTCTTTATGTTGTTCGTGCCAGTCACAGGTTTATGGATGAGCGCTGTCGGCATCGTCGGTTTAGCGCTCAACCTGCGGGCTTATGATTTCGTCTCCCAAGAATTACGGGCGGCGGAAGACCCTGAGTTTGAAACCTTCTATACCAAAAACATTTTGCTGAACGAGGGTATCCGCGCTTGGATGGCTCCTCAAGATCAACCC
>NNBU01000003.1_pt1 | contig 113431 bp, 99 predicted proteins | sample 1173781 | NCBI WGS metagenome assembly NNBU01 (sample SAMN07173937, study PRJNA388173) | plant metagenome | biome: Plant school; feature: Soil; material: Symbiotic tissue of Blasia pusilla L.; isolation source: symbiotic tissue sample KVJ2 | host: Blasia pusilla | place: Norway: Troms, Kvaloya...
ATTCAGATGTGCAGCGTTTGGGTCAACAAATTGCCAAACGCTTCACGCAAAAAGCTGTAGCCAGCTTAATTCGGCAATTATTAGCATCCTAGTAAAAAGTATGAGTTAAAGAAAGTTTTAACCATAGCCAGAAAAGACAGATAACCCAGCAACAGATAGATAAACTGTTGCTGGGTTATATGTTAATCCGGTTCAGTTAAGGTTAGTATTATTTTAACGTAGACGGAGAGCGGCTTGCCGCAGAGAACACAGAGAGAAGAAAGAGAAGAAAAAATTACTTAACTGAACTTTATTGGGTTGTAAGTAGTTGGACAAAAATATTTAAAGTCATTGCGAACGAAGTGAAGCAATCGCAAGGATTTGGAGATTGCTTCACTTCGTTCGCAATGACTTTAAATATTTTTGTCCAACTACTTACAACCCAATAAAGTTCAGTTAAGTAATTTTTTCTTCTCTTTCTTCTCTCTGTGTTCTCTGCGGCAAGCCGCTCTCCGTCTACGTTAAAATAATACTAACCTTAACTGAACCGGATTAACATATAACCCAGCAACAGTTTATCTATCTGTTGCTGGGTTATCTGTCTTTTCTGGCTATGGTTAAAACTTTCTTTAACTCATACTTTTTACTAGGATGCTAATAATTGCCGAATTAAGCTGGCTACAGCTTTTTGCGTGAAGCGGTTGGCAATTTGTTGACCCAAACGCTGCACATCTGAATTTACCAATAACTGGGCAATTTGAGGTGCAAGTTGCACTGGGTCAAAGCCTCTTGTTTCTCGGAGTATACCTAATATATGTTTGATATGCTCTAAGGTTTGTTGTTGCTCAACTGTCGCCGCCGGAGTTTTATTGACTGCTGTCAATCCTACCCGTTCTCGCAACAAGGAGGTAAAATTATGCAAAACATTTTTACCTAAAGCATCGAGTCCGTTAACAGATTCATCTACTAGCTTGTCCCGAATAAATGCACCGCGTTCAGATGACAGAAATTCTATCCCCTGATTCAGCACTAAATTAAAGTCGTAGTCTTGACTATTACGCGCATTTTTTAACAAGTTTTCTAAGCGGTTCCAGCGAAATCTGCCATCTTTAAATAGCAAATCTTGCAATGATGCTCTTAATTGCGGTGCTGGGTCTGTTAACAGGCGTTTGGAAACGTAGGGATAAGCTTCGCTGAGAACTTTAAAGTTGGGATCTATAAATATTGCAATCCCTTCAAGAGTTACGAGAGAGCGAATAATTAAGGCGTAGTAGGGCGGTACGCGGAAAGGATACTCGTACATCAAAGCCGACAATTCATCGGTGATGCTTTTAATATTAAGTTCGGCAACGCTGGCTCCTTGGGCATCAGCAAAGACTCTCGCAAAAGCTGGGATAATTGGTGTTAAATCGGTTTCTGGTGATAGGAAATCTAATTTAACGTAGTCTTTGGCTAATCCTTCAAAGTCGCGGTTGACGACGTGGACGATCGCTTCAATCAAACCATAACGCTGTGGTGGCTTAATCTCGCTCATCATCCCAAAGTCGAGATAAGCTAATTTACCATCTGGTGTTGCTAACAAATTACCAGGGTGGGGATCGGCGTGAAAAAATCCGTGTTCTAGCAACTGGCGCAAGGAACACTGGACACCCACTTCAATTAGATAACGAGCATCTATCCCTTGGGCGCTAATTTCTTCTGTCTGGGTTAATTTTGTGCCGTTAATCCACTCCATCGTCAAGACACGACGATTCGTATATTCCCAGTAAATTTTCGGTACATATATGTCTTTTATATGACCATATAACTCGAAAAATCGTTCGGCATTTTCGCCCTCGTGAATGTAGTCCATCTCTTCAAAGATGCGATCGCCTAATTCATCGAGAATCCCAACTAAGTCACTTCTTACCCGTTTGACCTTTTTCTGCACCCAAGCGGCGAGGTTACGCAAGATATATAAGTCAATGGTGATCCCCTCTCTTAAGTCGGGGCGTTGGACTTTAACAGCTACTTCTTCACCAGTTTTTAGCTTACCTTTATAGACTTGCCCCAAGGAAGCCGCAGCAATTGGCTGGGCCGAGAGTTCAGCGTAAACATCTTCTGGAGGTGCGCCTAATTCTTCTTTGATAAACTGGTAAGCAATTTCGTTGGGAAAAGGTGGTAATTGGTCTTGTAGTTTAGTTAATTCTTCTAGATATACGGGAGGAACCAGATCCGGTCTGGTAGATAAAGCTTGTCCAATTTTGATGTAAGCAGGCCCTAATTGGGTCAGCAATACTCGAAGTTGAGTGGCTCGACGGCGGTCATTTTTGACGACAATTCCCCGTTTACTATCCGACCACAACCCAAAAGCAAAGGATAGAGCCGGCCCCAACACGGCGAAAATCCGCCGGACAACTTGTAGTTTTCTGTTTTGGTAATGCGCCGCTATCACTACGGGATCGTAAAGCGTCTCAGGTTGGTCTGTTGTCCTCACCTTTTGGGCTGCTAAGAGTCTTGGTGAGCGCACAACTAAGCTTGGTGTACCATCTTCTGGCACTATATCAATAACGTCCAGTTCGCCCCGGCGATTTGTGCCGTTGCGACTGTCCTCCTGAATCGGTCGGGAACTAGGGGGAAGTGTCTTAACAATCATGAAAAAGGCCACCAGTCAGAACGATCACATTAAGTATTGTAACAATATGTTGAAGGATTGGGCATAGACCATTAGGCATTAGAATTAAAATAATTCTTTTCCACTACCCAGTCGCTAGTACCCAGTGGTTTGTTACACTTAAACGGGCATACTAGTTCAATAGTAGTAGGTATTGCTAGTTGCTGAAAGATCATACTTATTGTCTTGTAAGTTAGAAGTATCCGGCATCTGCCCTCATGGAGAATTTGGCTTGATGTTGCTTTGCCTGAGAATTGAAAACTTTGCCCTAATTGACCAACTGGAATTGGAATTTGGCGCGGGACTAAATGTGCTGACAGGTGAAACCGGCGCTGGAAAATCGATTATTTTGGATGCCATTGATGCCGCTTTGGGCGGTAAAGTCTCTAGTCGAGTCATTCGCACGGGGACAAGTCGAGCGATGGTAGAAGCGACTTTTACCTCAAATGCCCCCCTAGCGGCTTGGTTGACCGAACAAGAAATAGATTTAATTGATGAAAATTCCGTAGTCATTAGCCGAGAAATCACAGCCACTGCTACCAATATCCGCAGTCGATCGCGGGTGAATGGCGTGTTAGTCAATCGCCAGATCATGGGAGGAATGCGCGATCGCTTGGTGGAAATCACCGCCCAAGGTCAAACTGTACAAGTGGGACAATCTGCCCAAGTTAGGGACTGGTTAGACTTATATGGCGGCGACTCTCTCATGCAGCAGCGCCATAAGGTCGCCACCAGCTTTAGTACTTATCAACAGGCGCATTTAGCACTAGAAAAACGCCGGACATCAGAACGGGAACGATTGCAACAACTCGACTTGCTTACCTATCAAGTGCAAGAATTGGGAGGAGCTAACCTCAGCGAACCTAATGAATTGGAACAGTTGGGGCAAGAACGGGAACGCCTAAATCATGTCGTCGATTTGCAACAAATGAGTTACAAGGTCTATCAGGCTTTGTATCAAAACGATAATGAAACTCCCGCCGCAGGTGATTTATTGGGAGACAGTGAGGCGATATTAAATGACATGGTGGAATACGATACCCAACTGCAACACCTGTTGGAATTGGTGCGGGACGCGCAAGCTGCGGTGATGGAAGTGGGAAGGCAGATTAATGCTTATGGGGATGGTTTGGAAGCCGATCCGCAGCGATTGGAAGAGGTGGAAGAACGAATTCAGGAATTAAAGCAAATATGCCGCAAGTATGGGCCGACACTTACAGAAGCGATCGCTTATTACCAACGTATCCAAGGGGAATTAGCCCAACTCAACGACAGCGAACAATCTATTGAAAACTTGGAACAGCAAGAAAAGGTGTGTTTTGAAAAACTCACCCAAGCAACTAATCAGTTAACTCAACTGCGAAGTAAGGCGGCTGCTAATTTAGAATCACGTTTGATAGCTGAACTCAAGCCCCTAGCGATGGAAAAGGTGAAATTTCTGGTTGAAATATTACCAGCCTTCCCAACTGCGATGGGAGCAGATAAAATTACTTTTACATTTAGTTCCAACCCTGGAGAACCACTGCAACCTTTAACAGAAGTTGCCTCTGGTGGGGAAATGAGCCGCTTTTTACTGGCGCTGAAAGCTTGTTTTTCTCAGGTTGATGTAGCTGGGACAATGGTATTTGATGAAATTGATGTCGGGGTTTCGGGAAGGGTAGCCCAAGCGATCGCTGAAAAATTACACCAGCTAAGTCAACGCAACCAAGTATTGTGTGTTACCCACCAGCCTTTAGTTGCAGCAATGGCTGATCGTCATTTCCGTGTAGATAAGCAAACTATCAATCAAGGCAAGGGTAAAAAAGCCAACAATGACAACCCCGAACAGCGTACCGTTGTCAGAGTTACTACCTTAGATAATTTAACCACTCGCCGGGAAGAACTAGCGCAGTTAGCTGGTGGTAAATCTGCAAGTGATGCGATCGCTTTTGCAGAATCTCTATTATTACAAGCTGCTAACCACCGTCGCGGAGATCATACTTGAACAAATAATTACGAATTACGAATTACGAATTACAAGTCTAGGCTGCCAATTCTGAAAGGCGTAAACCAGCGATATTTTCACAGGAAAAAGTCTCTTTACCCATCCATCGGCGGCAAATTAGCTCTATAATCTGGCCTGCCCAGTTGCGGAAAAACCATTGGCACAAGGAACCATCTTCTTGAGGAGTCATAGACAAAGGAACAAAGCCTTTCTTTTGCCACACCTCTGCTGCTGCATATATATCATCAACAAGAATGGCTACGTGGTGGACAGTATTAAAGCCTTGCTCCTGGAATAAGCTAGCAATCTGTTCATCCGGGGCGTTAGGTGCAAGCAGTACCAAAATCATGCCTGACGGCATTAAGGCTGAGAGAAAATACATACTAGCATCTTCGGGCAATAAGCTTTGCTCTGGACAAAAATCATCAGGCCATTTTCCTGGCCCTTCCGTGATTTTGGCATCATGGCTGATCAGAGTCGTCGCGTAATCTGTGAGAGTTTCTGAATTAGGAAACAATAGTACATAGTGATCTACGACAACTGGTTCACCAAATATATCTATGCAAAAGGATGAGTTTAAGAATTCTGGGGTCTTGCATTCTTCTTTATACAAGAGCAATCCGCCAGTTTCCACAAAAGGAGACTCCTTACTCATCGAAGTCTCAGCTAAGTTAAAACCTTTTGCAGCATCTGCTGGAAGGTTATTGCTCATAATGCTCACCTATAAAAATGATCTACTATTCAATTAAGGCTCAGAAACAGGTCTTACATCTACCATAATAACCAATACCAATTAGCTTACGAGACACTACGCAAATGCGGAGCGTCTCATTGGCGTAGCCTCTCGTAGAGAAGAAAAGAATTCGTAGGGTGTGTGTAACTACTAAAAAATTAAGTGCATCTTCATCACCCAATGCTTACTTTTGAAACATCCTCTAACGCCTGTCGAAGATAAGAACAGGTTTATCATTCTCCTCCTCCAGGTACTTTTTGAGGTATGAGAACAATGAGTTTCTTCAAATTTTCAAAGACAATATCGCCGTCTTTTTACTTATGATGCCCATTTGTCAAGTCAGATTTATACAAATTTAAATGAGTTTACCCTGCAAATTACAGTAGAAAAAGTATCTAAAGATTTGACACAGGTATCTAAAGATTTTTCATTGTAAAAATCAGTTAATTTTTATATATTTTTTCTGGTAACTAGGGTTAATTACAGATTTGTTTTGGTCAGTAAGTTTCATAGAAACACTCTGTAGTTCAGTCCAAAAAACTCAAGATTAGTAATTAAAAAAACAAAACAAAAGTTATGAAGGAAGCTTAATTGCGCCTTCTTGACATTTCTTGACTACGCAAAATTTATATCCTACTAGGAGGATTAACTCTAATGGCAATTGATGCAAACTCTATTCCTGCTAACACCTTTGATAGCCTTTATCCTGGCAACCTCAGCGATCCGTTTGCACCTGGAGGTGCGTTTGGCATCCCAACGGCCGACACATTTGACTTTGCCAAGTATGGTATTCCAACTGAAGGTAGCTTCGACCCTTCTAATTTTGGTATTCCATCTGAAGGTAGCTTCGACCTTTCTAAGTTTGGTATTCCAACTGAAGGTAGCTTCGACCCTTCTAAGTATGGTATTCCAACTGAAGGTAGCTTTAATTTGGGTAGCTCTGGTATTCCAACGGCTGGTAGCTTCGACTTTGCCAAGTATGGTATTCCAACTGAAGGTAGCTTCGACCCTTCTAATTTTGGTATTCCAACCGGAGGCGGTATACCAAATATTGGCGGTAGCCCAATTGCTTAGTGGCAATTGGTAAATTTAAGTTAGACATAATCCTAAAACTATGGGTTTGTCTACCTTTTAATTAAGCGATGTGCAACTTTCGCTAAACAAAAATCCTGCCCTAGTAAGAGATAACAATTACAATCTTGTAGCTTTTGCATAGGGTGAGATTTTTGTTATCTATGGAAGACTTAGTGGTGGCTATGACTTCATCATCTAATACTTCCATTTTAAATTTATTTATACTCCTGTAAAGCCCCTAACTTACGAATTCCCGGCCAAATCATTGCCGTAGCAATCACGACTACAATTGTGCCAATTCCACCACCCACAACGGAAATTACGGGGCCAAATAAAGCAGCAGTCAAGCCTGACTCAAAGCCCCCTAATTCATTCGAGGCACTAATAAACACGCTATTAATAGCAGCAACCCGACCACGCAAATGATCCGGTGTTCTGATTTGAACTAATGTATGGCGAATCACAACGCTAATACTATCTAGTGCGCCACCAAGGATCAGCATTAACATAGATAGCCAAAAGGAACGAGAAAGTCCAAAGATAATTGTTACAACCCCAAAGCCAACCACTGACCACAATAAGGCTGGGCCTGCTTTGCGTAACGGTGGTAAATACGCCAGAGTAATGGCCATAGTCAAAGCACCGATGGAGTGGGCTGCTTGGAGATATCCCAACTCCACTGGCCCCACGTGTAAAATATCTTTGGCAAAAATCGGGAGAAGCGCGATCGCACCACCCAACAATACTGCAAACATATCTAATGTGATCGCTGCTAAAATCAACTGATTCTGCCAAACAAATTTAGCGCCAGCAGCAAGCGCTTTAAGTGAGATTGGCTCGGTTGAGCGGATAACTTTTTGCTCTTTGATCGCCAGCGTTAAAATAAAACACAGTAAGGCTGCGATCGCTGCTAATACATAAACTCCTGTAGCACTTCCCAATAGCGCAATCCCGAATCCTCCGAAGGCTGGGCCGATAACAGCAGCCAATTGAAAACTACTACTATTCCAAGTGGCTGCATTCGTAAACGCACTGACAGGTATTAATTGCCACATCAAGGCATCACTGGCAGGTTTGAGGAATGCCCTAGCGACACCCGTTAATACCAAACAGGCGTAAATTAGAAAAATTGCACCTTGAGTATAGGAAAGCACTGCTAAAGCCAGCGAGCAGAGGGCTAGCAGTATCACCGACAGTAACATGGTGAGTTTGCGATCGCGGCGATCGGCAACATCTCCGGCAATTAAGGTGAGAATAATCATTGGTAGGACTTGCGCCAGTCCCACACCACCTAAAGCGATCGCTGAGTTAGTCCGCTCATAGAGTTCCCAGCCAATCGCTACAGTTTGCATTTGCGACCCCACGAACAACACTAGCCGTCCAATGGTAAATAGCCGATAGTCACGAAACTTAAAGGCTGCAAAGGGATCGTGTTGTGCAACCTCAAAGTTATGGGGCTTTGAGTTCTGTTTTCTCGAAGACATTTTTTAGTAGAGTTAAGCCTTCTTCAATGTTGGAAATTTGGTCTTCTGAAAGACCTGTCAGCAAATCGGTAATATGAGCGCGAGTTTGATCTTGGGATTGCTTGAGATGGTGTTTTCCATCTTCAGTTAAATTGAGCAGCACCCGCCGCCGCTCTTGAGGATGAGCAATCCGTTTCACAAAGTCGCGTTGTACCAAGCGTTCTATGGTTGCTGATGCCGTGGCAGAGGTGACACCTAAATGCTCTGCCAGATCAGATAATGAAGCACCGGGATTCCGGTTGATAAATGCTAGCGATCGCAATTGAGGTATAGATAAAAAAGCGGCACTATGGGCACGCATATCCGCTCGGATAAACCGCATCACTAATGGAACTGTCTCCATTACTCTAGCGGCACATTCTTCGGAAGTTGCACCTTGATTAGGTTTATCCACGGTCATGGGCTTGTTGTTCTCCTAGTTACATGGCCACCCGTGGATAAAGTTTTCCACCAAGGATGGCCAAAATTATTAATGTTAATAAGAGAATTGTACAATCCAGACCAAAGCCATAGATGCTAGTGCCGTTTAACAGCATGGTGCTACGTAACCCGTCAACCAGATAAGTCAACGGATTTAAATGGGAAATGAACTTTAACCAACTTGGCATCAAAGAAATCGGATAGATGGCATTGCTCGCAAAAAATAACGGCATGGTTAACAATTGTCCAATACCCGTCATCCTTTCTCGGCTTTTCACCAAACAGCCAATAATTAATGAAAAAATACAAAATGTTCCCGCCCCCATTATGACTAGCAGCAGTACTTGGAGAATAGCTAGGGGATGAAGATTTAGTTTGACACCTAATAAAAATGACAATCCGTAAATGAATATTACCTGAGATAAGCACCGTACCCCACATGCTAAACCTTTGCCCAACACCATAGCTACACGGGGTGTAGGACTAGCTAAAAATTTATGGACAATGCCTAAATCTCGCTCCCAGATTAGCGTCATCCCACCACTAAAAATTGCCACAAACAAAATACTCTGAGCCAAGATGCCAGCAGAAATGAAGTCCAAATAGGGTAAGTTTCCTGTAGGAATCGCGCGAGTTCGGGAGAAAACTTGTCCAAAGATTAGAAGCCATAATGCTGGTTGCACAGCTCGAACGACTAAATCAGTGGGATCGTGGCGGAGTTTACGGATTTCCAATTCAGCGATCGCCAGAGTTTTCGTAACTAGCTCTTTAATTGCAGAGATCAAATTTACTCGGACAGTGGGTGGTGCTTTAACCCAACCGTTGAGCAGTACGTCTGGTTCTTGCTGTGTCACGGTAGTTGACTCCTGATGTTAACTGGTCGCCTGTATAGTGAATAAAGACATCATCCAAAGTTGCATTTGGGTTATTTAAAGAAGCTTTTAAGTCGGTTGGTGTGCCTGTGGTAACGACTTCACCTTGCTGCATAATTGCCACTCGGTTACATAAGCTATCCGCTTCTTCTAAAAAGTGGGTTGTTAAAAATATAGTTGTGCCGTAATCAGCACAGAGTTGTAATACAAGCTGCCATACTTGAGTTCGAGCGATGGGATCTAGTCCAACAGTCGGCTCATCAAGAAACAAAATTTGGGGTTGATGTAGAACTGATATGCCAATTTCCAGCTTGCGGATCATCCCACCAGAGTAGTTTCGTACCAAGCGTTTCGCCGCATCTTGCAAACCCATGTATTCTAAAATTTCATAGATACGGCGATCGCGTCCTTTGGCAGGTATTCCATACAGCTTGGCGAAGATTAAGAGATTTTCGTAACCCGTGAGGCTACCATCAGCAGAGAGCGCTTGGGGTACATAGCCGATAGCCCGTCTCACAGGATTGGGTTGACGAGTCACGTCATAGCCAGCTAAGGTTGCTTTCCCTGCACTGATAGGCAGTAAGGTTGTCAACATCTTAATAACTGTACTTTTCCCTGCTCCATTGGGGCCAAGCAGTCCAAACACTTCGCCCTGTTCCACAGATATGCTTAGGTTATTAACTGCGGTTAACTTCCCAAAACGGCGTGTAAGTCCCTGAGTTTCAAGGATTAGCGGCTTTGGTTCGCTAGCAGGTTGCGATCGATTTATTTTTCCCGTCAGTATTGTCACAAGTTTGATGCACTTCTATTAATTAGTAAATCTAACTATTAGCTTCTCAATAGATTTACCAGAAGTCAATAGACTTCTGGCAGAAATTTGAATCAGAGTAAAAGGAAACTCAGTAGAGTGGCGACGAGGTTATTGATGGGTGAAGTATTACTGAAAAATTGACCGCAAAGACTTGTTTAGATAGCCAATAGGTGAGCAAATGTTCAGAATGCCTACTCCTGCTCACTTAGAAAGTCTATGCCGCATTTAATTTTCATCAACAAGCTGCAAAACCCTATTGTATAAAGGTTCTGCCACCCAGAATCCTGCTTGGTTAATCAGAGCATCTAACAAAGGTTTCACAGCAGAAATCAGCCTTTGGCTTTTAGCTTCAACCAAGATCCGTGACATACTCCACACACTCCCCTTCGGGTGAGTGTGGGCTTCTCAATGACTCTTCTATGAAGACATTAATTGAGCTTTGAGGGCGTGTGTCCCACGCGCCTTTATATTTATACTTGCGTTTAGATCCCTGCACAAACTGATGTTACAATTAGGGCAATTGTGCATTCTTTGAGATAGCGGCTTTTTAACTTTGTGACCACAGTTAGAGCATTCTTGACTTGTGCCATTTGGGTTTACAGTTATTACTTTCAGCCCAGCGTTTTCGGCTTTGACTGTTAGTATTGATAAAAACTGTCCCCATCCGGCATCATTTACACTTTTAGCAAGTCTTGATTTAGCCAGCCCTTTGATATTTAGTTTTTCTACAGCAACAACGTCATATTTATTAAGTAAAGATTTAACTACTTTAAAGTGAAAATCTTTGCGAGTATCAGCAACTTTTTTGTATTGTCTACCCAGTTTTTGAATAGCTTTTTTACGACGATTAGAACCTTTTTTACGTCTTGAAACCTTGCGTTGTGCTGATTTTAATTTATGTTCAGCTTTACGTAGATGTTTTGGTGCGGCAATTATAGAGCCGTCAGAAGCTACATAAAAATCAATCAAACCGACATCAATACCAACAATATTATCAGGATTAAAGTCAGGCTTAATAGTTGGAACCGTTTTATCATCCAAGTTTAGTGTGACATAGTAACCATCAGCTTTCTTGGTAACAGATACCGTCTTAATATCAAAACCATCGGGTATTGGTCGATGGACAATTACTTTAATATCTCCAATTTTTGACAACGTGATTTTGTTTTTAATAAAGTGATGCTGTTTGAATTGGGTGTAAGTAAAAGTTTTATATTGCCCTTTTCCCTTAAATCTAGGTCTACCAGACTTCTTCCCGCTAATGTCACCTTTTAACCATCTATCAAAGGCTAGTTCAACTTTTTTAGGAACTGCCTGTAATACTTGAGAGTGAATGCTTTTGTACCAAGGTCTGTCTATTTTGAGTTGAACTAGAGAGGCTTTTTGATTGTAGTAGCTAGGCTGCTCTTTTAATCCTGGTAGATGACAAATCAAAGGGCAACGGTCGATAGGACACCTGTTTTGTTCATACCATTCAAACCTTTGGGCAAGTAAATAATTATATTGATAACGCAACATCTCTAGTGTGCTATCTATTTTCAAAGCTTGCTCTTTAGTTGGCTTGATTTTGTATTGGTATGAAGTTTTCATTTTTATCCTTTGTTTTTCGACCTATGGATAGGATAACATAAATGTACAGACAATGTACAGACAGCTATGAAAAACAAGTCATTAAATTTGAGAATATCGGAAAGGAGATTAAACAAGTTACGCTTATACTCAATTCAAAAAGATATGACCATGACAAGAATTGTTGAGGATTTTATTGACTCTTTAAAACTTGAAAATGGTGATTCCTCATCGACCCCCTGTCCTGTCAATCCTACGGATTGAATTGGTTGTGGGTCAACTCGTCATCACCCCGCAATTCATCTCATCACTCGTCCTTCGGACTGAGTGAGAGGCTTCTTGCGGTTTTAGCTAAAATCCCTGTGTAACCAAGATTTAGCCTAGCTGCAACCGTGCGACCACGACGTTCATCAATCAAAACTTGATCTGCTTTCATTTCCAACGCTAGAGCGATCGCTTCAGCTTCACCAATATCCAGTTCATTGCTGAGTGCTTCAACCAATGTTCGATCTTGAACTGGACGAGTTTGAATCCAGATAAAAGTTTGAACTTCAATTGCACCTGCAACTGGAAAGTTGGGATCAGTCAGTTCTCGGTAGACAGCTTCAGGAATTAGGACTGTTCCGTAAAGCTGTTGTAGTAAATGAAGATGGTTAATGGCGGCGAGGTTATTAATGGGTGAAGTATCACTGACAATGATCACAGTCTACCCATCGCCCGCAAGTTTTCTATATCTTGGTCAAAATCCTCGACCCCATAATGCACTGAAATTTGACGGCTTGCAAGTAGATGCTGAAATGCTATACGATTCATGCCTGCAAATCGACTGGCTTGAGCTAAGGTTAACTTTTCTTTTTGAAAGAGCATCACTGCAATTTCCTGCTTCATTTCGCCTCCAGTCATCCGAGTTGCGGTTAATATTTCATTAGGAATGACGACGTTCATAATTATAATCCTCTCTATCACTACTATTCTAAGCAGCTTGGCATCGCCAAGTGATAATTAGGTAAATAAACCGAACTGTATCCTTTTTATAAATATTGTTCATGTCATAATGTAACGCTTTGTTCTGTTTTGGGAACCCTAAGAATAATACTTGAGTACTGAATACGGTCTATATGGCAATAAAGGATGTTCTTGCAGATTTCGAGGGAGATGATTTCGTCACTCCCAGAATTATTCGTGCTGTTCGCAGTTTTAATAGTCAAGGTACTTCACTTTATTACTATATTGATGGTAAAGATTCTGATGGGCTTGTTGCTGGTCTAAAACTAGACTTCTTTAAAGAAGTTCGCTTTACTAACTTTAAGAAAGGTCATCCAACAGAGAAATATAAACCTTATTTTGATAAATTCACTTCTGGATGGTCTTGTAGCCACGATGATGTGTTGCAATGTTTTGCATCATCGAATTCAGTAACAAAAGTGGAATTAGACAAGATGGCTAAACATTGGGAAATTCCTGTAGAGCGATTTATCAATACCTTGTTACTTGCATATATGTTATTGTGGGATGCTGAAGATGATGGCTGGCTTGATGGATCTGATTGGGACGGCGGAGATTTCAGGGGTTCCTTGCCTCCACGAAAGCGATGAAGTATGAATAAAATTAGAATTGGCTTACTGGATGTAGTAGCGCTGACAGTTGATCTGCCTGAATACAACCTGTACCGTGGTCAAGTTGGCACAGTAGTAGAATTATTAGCTGGTGGCGCTGCATTTGAGGTTGAATTTAGCGATGCCTGCGGCGGGCTACGCCTACGCTCTGGCCGCACTTATGAATCTGTCGGTTTACGCCCAGAGCAAATTATGGTGTTACATTTTGAGCCAGCATCCCCTGATTCAGTACGATCAATGGTGACAGCATAAGTAGTTGTGCTTTATTTTGATGCGTAAAAATTAGTTGTCTTACAATAGACAATAACCCTTGAAATTCCGAAGCAGACAATGAATACTACGGATAATTCCCCAATGGATGATAGGTCGTCAGCAGATTTGGTATCTGTGACAGAGTTACAGCACCAGCTTAATGACTCACTCAAGCAACTATCGCCGGAGCGATTACAGGTGATTGCCGATTTTGCGGCTTACTTGGTAAATGCTGAAAGCGAAGCTGCAACCCAAGAACTGTTAGCAATTCCTGGATTACTAGAGCGAGTTAAGCAATCATCAGCAACCCCTAAGACTCATTACACAAACTGGAGAACTCTTCGCTCTGATGTATGAAGTTCTTCTGCATCCCGATGCTCAAAAGGTTTATGTCAATGCTGACAAAGCCTTAGCGAAGAAAATTGCCCGATGTTTGCAGCAGCTAGAGCAAACTCCGCGATCGCACCCTAACATTAAAGCCCTCAAAGGAGATTATATAGGGTACTATCACTACCGAATCGGGGACTACAGGGTTATCTACCTACTCCGTAGAGGATGAACTGGTTCAGGTATTTGTTGTAGCGATCGCCCATCGCAGCGAAGCATACGAACCTTGAATGCTAGTTTGTAAGCAGCAACAGCGATCTCCAGTCCTTGTAGAAACGCCGCATAATAAATAATTTCAAAGCGATCGCCTTTTGTAGTGTAAACAGCGATGTCTAAATTACGACTTATATAACATCTCTAGTTATCTTCAACATCTGGTTTCCACCAGGCTGTAGTTCGTATTCAACCTTTTCAATATCTATTTTGTAACCCTTTGAAGTGTAGTATTTGAAAATTTCATCTAAATGTTGTGAATGTTTCCACATTAAAGTTATGAGAGGAAATATTCTAACTTCTTTAGCAATACGCAACATCTCACCTACTGAATTTAAGTGAAAATCGTAATCGAGATGGTCAGAATATAAAAATAATAAATGCGAACAAAGAGCTATATCAAACTTTTGATTATCATAAGCCAATTTTGGTAATTCACCGACTGCATATCTATTGCTCTTTTTGCCAGTTTCATAATCAGACAGAAATTCTTGAATAACTTTGACTCGATTTTGTCGCAAATCATCCGGGGATTTATGATAGCTCCATACCCAATCATTCGATGTAGCCTTGACTTGGTTAATTATGTTATCTACCACTTCATTAAATCTTTGCAATATTTCATCACTGGAAAATTGATAGAGTGGGTCAACAGAAACTACACTTTTACCCTGACGTGTCATTTCTGCATTAAAGCTTGCTGGCCCATCCCCAATCCCAATGATGCTTTTATTTAAATCTGCATTTGTTAAATTGAATATTTTTATATATTCATCCATCGATCTCCCAAAAGGAACTACTTTCTCTAAAACCATTGCCATAGAATTTACCTCATCAATAGACTGATTTAAACAGAATAATAGTCAACTTAAAATGTTTTATGCATTGCTAGACGGCAATTATTCAGAAGCACATCAAGTTGTTTTACAACTGTCAAGGGATTTCCACCTCTAAATACAGCAGCAATCGCAGCTTCATAAGGATTTCTTCCTGTTCTCTTGACAGCATCTATTGCAGCTTGATTTGATAATCCTCGCCTACTAACTAGCCATGCCGCTAACACATGTCCAGTACGTCCAATTCCACCAGAGCAGTGTACAACAACTTTCTCATTTTGTTCATCAGCTTCTATTAAGAAAGGAAGTATTTTCTGTGTGAGGGTTTCTAAATCAGATAAATGGAAATCTGCAATTGGTGTCCAACAAACCATCTGATTCCCAAATTCCTGTTTGTATATGTTTAGAAGATTGGAGTAAGAAGCTAGCTGTTGCTCGTGAAGAAGACAGCAAACTCGTTTGATATCTTGGCGCTTCATGAATTCTATCCAATCCTGAACATTCTTCTCAGTGTATCCAGGTCGTGCAGCACCAAAGACTATTTGCTCCTTTTCCCAAGCTTGGGCAAACTTGTACATACTTAACTGTCTTTAACTGTCTAGAGTCGAGGTTAGTAAATCTTACCAATGGCAGAAAATAGCGATAGCTGCGCCAACACTTTCAGCGATCGCAGTTTAAAAATCCCTTTACACCCGATGCTAACTAAAGTCACTATATCAAAGACTTAATACAATACCTACGTATACCCCACTATCTGGCTCTAGGCTGATACAGCATTGCATCCAACCTACCTGGAATAGAATAAAGTAAATCGAATGGTAATAATAAAGTTTTTCAAGAAATTTTATATTTTTGTGAATTCTCTTGCTGCCTATACTACCTCTAATGCTTATTCTTAGGACTTTTGCAGCTTACCTAGCTACCTTCAGTTCTCACCTTGACTAATCAAGGAGGTTAAGAGAAACTAACTAAATACTGATGCATCTGCTTATAATATTAATAAGTTTTGTAAAGATTCTGAGACATATATGTTGAAAGATGGAACATTAGTTAACAAATGGCAGGTTTGTATCTAAGTAAAAATGTTCCTACGGCTATATTTATAGCCTTCTGCTAAGGCAGTACAATTCAAGCGTACTTATCCTGGTTGGCCAAAAGAATGGAGACATTAGAGTTCATAATTTATCCAGACGGTCGGGTACAAGAGAAAGTCACTGGCATTGTGGGTGCTTCTTGCGCTGAGGTTACAGCAGCAATAGAGGCACAGTTGGGGCAAGTACTTAATCATGAGCCAACCTCAGAATATTTCGCCGCGAAGGTGCAGCAATCTAATGTGGCGAATACACACACCACTTACAGCGATTGGTAAGTTTTCACAGTAGTTTAGTGTTATTAATTCACAACCACCATGTCACACTTTAGCCAAATTAAGACTCAAATCCGTAACCTTGATTCTTTGAAAGATGCTTTGACTGAATTGGGCGTAGACTGGAAACCCGGCCCACGCGAAGTCCGTGGCTATCGCGGTCAAACCCATCCTGCGGAAGTTAGTATTGAGCAGGAAAATGGCTATGACATCGGTTTTAGATGGAATGGCAAGGAATATGAACTGGTGGCTGACTTGCAATATTGGCAGCAAGATTTATCTGTAGATGGATTTTTGCGCCAGGTAACACAGCGCTATGCTTATCAAACAGTTGTGAAAGAAACCGCTCGTGTTGGTTTTCAAGTCTCTGAACAACAAAAAAATGAAGATGGTTCAATTCGCCTAGTAGTACAGCGCTGGAGTGCCTAATGGCTGATTTTCTGCCGTCGCCGGAAGAAGAAGAGAACCGTTCCGGTTTGGAACCAGAATTAGGGGGTTTCTTAAGGGATGCCCCAGAACGTTCTGGTTTGGAACCGGAATTGGGCGGTGTGCTGCGCCAAAATGGTGTTTATGTTGACGAAATCACCTGTATTGGTTGCAAGCATTGCGCTCATGTTGCACGTAACACCTTCTACATTGAACCAGATTACGGGCGATCGCGCGTGGTTCGCCAAGATGGGGACGCTGAGGAACTTATCCAAGAAGCAATTGACACGTGTCCGGTTGATTGCATTCACTGGGTTGATTACACTGTTCTGAAAAACTTAGAAGAGGAGCGCAAATATCAGGTAATTCCTGTAGTGGGTTATCCGGTAGAACAGGCAGTTGCTGCTAGCGAACGTCGGCGTAAAAAGCAAAAGTTAAAGACCAAAAAATCCCGTTATTAAGATAAAAACTTTAAATCAATACAATAAAGGACTGGATATACCAGTCCTTTTGTTTTTCGTAATATAGTTAATTTCTGATGCCTACATAACATCAAGTAGGAAAAAGTAGTATTGTTTGATATTCCTGAAACAACTTTTTGGTAAAGCCTGTTAATCCAAAATTGCTATGGCTGCCTTCATTTTAAATTGAGAGAATCGTGTTGTGAAAGCAATTTTTCGACTTTCGCCTCATCTAACCTAGCGGTTAATCTTCTAGTTTCATGCAAGTCTCTAGTAGTTTTCGCCAAAGTAAAAGTTGAGCCAACAGAAAAAGCTAAACCCATACCCATAAAGCCTTTTACCCAGCTATCAACAGGTAAGTTTACAATGCCGAAGGTGGTCATAGAAATAGAAAATACAAAAGCTGCCCAAGTTTGAATAATCCAAGCAGCACTGTCTTTTTGAGAACCAATTGTTTGCATATTCCCTACCTTTGATATAACCAATTTCTACCAATTCGTAATTAAGAGGCGTTAGATTTAATCTAGATTTCCAGACTTGGATCTCTAGTTTGAGTTTGGAGAATTGGTATTAACAGTGATTGTATTGAGTGGTAGGTTTACTGGTATTAATAGTAAGACCAGTTTGGTAACTGGACTCCAAAAAGCAAGCTCAAGAGCAATTGGATTAAATAAAAACTGGCACAAGATTTGTACCAGTTTTACAAGTGGCATTAAAAGAATTAGTTTACTTATTGATCTGAAAAAGTCTGTACCTTGCCATCAGGACTGAGAACAACTCGAATTCTGACATTTTGCCCGCGTGTATTAGCGGAAACAAAAGGTTTACCAACTTCAGGCATCCCAGTGCTATCAACGAATTCTCTTGCTGCCTTATTCAGGGGAAAAATTCGTTCAACTGTGCCGTCAACACTGACTATCAAACTGTACTCTAATGTTTCTCCTAGTCCAGTGGGTGGTTGCCAACGCTTTGTTAGGTACTCTCTAGCTTCTGCTACTTGAGGTGTATCAAATAACGTACCAGTAGCCACTTCTGTGGATGTGGGGGTTTTGCGTCCGTCCCCTAATTGATCGATAAAAGGATTATTATCCGCAGTTCTAGAGGAGGGAAGTTGTGAAGTAGGTTTCTCTACAGGAGAAGATTGTCGTAGAGAATTAATTCTTTCCTCTAGCTGTTGGGAGTTTAATGAGGAGGGTTGCATAGGAGTATTCCCACCACCATTATTGGGTATTGTGCCAAGAGACGGGGGAACTGGTGAGATATTAGTTGGTAAACTGCCTGCGTTAGAAGATAGTCTGGGTGGCAAATTCCGCAGTTGAGGAAGAGTACCAGTTTGAGAGATTGACCCTGTAGGGTTCTGTCCCAGATTTGGTAATATGGCAATTTCCTGTCCTGGGATTTTGCTGGATGGTGCGATTGCTCGATTGTTGGGAAGAGTTGCAGTCGTTCTCTGAGGTATTGTCAGCGCACTATTTGGAAATAGCGGTGGCGGGGTAGAGAAACTAGAACTAGGGACTGTTAGAGGTGCTTGGGGTAAAGTCGATGTGGCAAGTGGAGGGGTGGAAGTTAGTGAATTACCTGATGGAGCGGTGAGTCCGGGTTCAGGCGTAGGGAAGTTTAGTGAGGGTGAAGTTTCTAAAGCAGTCTTTACTGCTGCTGGATCTGATGTTTTGGCTGTCTGCTGTTGCTTTTCCCTAATGTTGTTAGCGTATTGCCAAGTAACTGGTAAAAAACCTATACCTAATACTAATACTGCGGCAATAGGCGCCCAGGCAGGGAACCTCAGAGTCGAACTCGTGCTGTTGAGATTGGGGAGTGCCATAACATCAGTTGAGTATTCATCTAAAGCACTTGCCAAATCGAATAGTTGCAGCAGACTGAGTTGAATTACGGGGCCGGATGAGTGGTTGGCGAGAGAACCAAGGAATAAGTTGTGAGTTAAATAGCTGCTTGGTTCTAAGCGGATATTTGCCCCTGGAATCTGGTTACTAAAGGAATTTAATGTTTTTGTTGAGGACTTTAATTCCGGCTCATCCAGTGCTGTAGTTGACTGCTGGGTACCGGAGAAACTGACCCAAAAGCTTTCTGGAGACTGTTGGAGGAATTGCTGTACATAGCTTGTGACGACATCACATAAAGCTTCGAGTTGTTCGCGATCGCCCCGAATTGGTACTCTGTGTTCTTCTGGTAGTCGGGGATCATCAAAACGTAGCTCAAAGCTCAGGTGTTTAAGGACAGTTTTACCCATCCAACGGGACAGAGGTGAGCTTTGCGCGAATATTTCTAACGTGCAAGTCGGGGGTGTATAGCAACGAATGACAGAATTTGATAGAGGCATGACAGGAACTGCGAGGAAGACTATTTTTGGGATTTTGCAAAAAATTGAGCCAGTTGTTTGCAAAGAAAAGTTGGAACGGCGGATTCCTCCACTCAGAACGCAAGTCAGGTTCCTTCCGTTATGCAAACTGGTGTGCGAGGGGGAAGCAGTGCTGATAGTGCATCGCCCAAGAGCTAGCGACGATCAAAAGAGTTTCCTGACCTAGCAAACTTTCATGAGCAAATTTTGGTTGAGAAATTTCAAATCTAAAATCTAAAATTTTGTTGAACGGTCTATAAGTGCTAGCCAGAGACGGCGATGCCCACCAGGAGCACTGTAAAAAAGTAAATCTACAAGCAGTTTTAGGGCCAGGTTGGTTAGTAAATCCGTTGAGATTTGCTCGTCCTCTTCCATCCGCTCTTGGTAAGTATTGCAAAAAGCATCAATATAATCTCCAAGTAAAGCAGCCTGGTGAGGTTCCCGGTTATTTTCTGCCATTTGTTCCAACAGACCGACAGCGCGGCGAATCAATTCCTGGTGCTGTTTGGCTAGGTAGCAGATGATCAAAACAAGCGATCGCGCTTCTTCGACATCTAGCTTTTTTCGCCCTCCTTGACCTTTGCGTAGGGGATTTGATTGGCGCAGTCGCCACAAAGCTACGCGGTCTGGCACTCTTGACTCTAAATTCAGATCAGTTGCCGCCGAAAGCATAGCCTCTGAACCAATCCCAGTTAAGGTTTCTAGCGCCAACAGCACCAAGTCTAATTGGGTTTTGATATTATCCCACTGGACTGTGTTTGGGGCTGGAAGCTTGATTAAATCCTCCCACTGGGAATTTGGAGTGGCTGAGTTGGCGGCCGAGTGCATAACTTTTAGCATAGGTGATCAAGCTGATAGGGGATGTTGCTGTTACCCATTTTGAAACCAGACTCTTAAGCATCAAGCTTGGTTTCCTGTAGCTATGAGCCAGAGGCTTCAGTTAGCTTTTTCTATGTGGTAAACAGCAGGTATCTTTGTCCTACTCTAGATGAAAATTTATTTTCGACAAAGTAGAAAATTATCAATTCTAGTTAAGGTTTAGTCAATTTTCGCTGCTAGCCCCGTACAAGTGTATAAATAAACAATTGTTTTGAATGCTAACCGCTAATTATCGCTAAGTAATTATTTAGAATACCTCCTAGATTTATTTGCGGTTTTAAATTTTGAAATTTCTTGATGTTTATTACTTGCTCTTAATGTATACATAATTACTATACAAATCTTTTACCTGTTTAAAGGCGCTTCTCTCTGCTGGAAATAACCCCAACCCAGTTTCGCTTGTGTGCAGCCTGTTATTTCAGGAGAGGCTGGGCAACATCAGGAAGATTGATGCTTCTATGAAAATTTAATAAAGTCAGCGTTTGAAGATGTTAGCCAATTGATTTTCTCCAACTTAGTTGGTACTATAGCTCTAACCGCAAACCACGCACATATCAGAACTCATTTATAAACTGGATGAGTAGAGGTAAAAGTTTAGACATTTACCACAATCCATGCTTCAGTATGAGTCATAGATAATTCACTGAGTAGTAATAGCAACGCAATAATATAACAACTATGAAAAAGCATTTTTTTGCCTTTTCACTGATAGCCTGTGCTGTCGGTGTCACTCTACCAACTCAAGCATTTGCAGTTAAGTTATACGGTGCTGGTAGTTTGCGGGATAGCCTAACAGAAGTAGCTGAATCTTTTAATGATAAATATGGGATTCCAGTAGAAACGCGATTTGGCCCGTCTGGTTTAACACGAGAATTTATAGAACAAGAATTCTCCGAAACCGGAAAATCCGCAGATGTTTTTGCTAGTGCAGATATTGATAACCCTCAAACATTATTTGAAAAAGGTTTAAGTGAACCTGTAGTTAACTTTACTAGCAACCGCATGACTGCTGTTGTCAGATCAGGACTTGGGATTACATCAGATAATTTGTTGGACTTTTTGCTAAAACCCGAAATCAAGTTGGGAACCTCGACGCCCATAGCAGATCCATCTGGTAACTATGCATGGCAGATATTTGACAAAGCCGATCAGGTTACACCTGGTAACTCTCAAATTTTGAAGGATAAAGCTTTGCAGCTAGTAGGTGGTAATCCGAATGCTCCTATAGTTCCTAATGGCAAAAATAATTTAGTTTACTTTTTAGAAGAGACAAAACAGGCAGATATATTTTTAGCTTATTACACCAGTGGCAAGACTGCCCAAGCAACAGAAGGCGGTGACAATCTACAAATAGTAGAATTACCCGAATATTTAGCAACAAAAGCTAATTATGGATTGACTACACTGAAAAATGCCGATCCTGATGGTGAAAAATTAGCTGGATATATCTTGTCACAAGAAGGGCAAGAAATTTTGGCTAAATATGGATTTAGCGCCCCCTCTATTTCTATTCCTGAACATCAGGGTGCAGGTGGAATTTTACTGGCTGTAGGTGTAGCTTTAATCCTGAATAAAAAGCAATTAATTAAATTAGGCTACCACAGGTAGAAAACTTACTAATTTTGTCTTGCTCTGAATCAATCTCATAGTACATTCAATCAGGAATCCAAATATGAATAAGCTCAATATATTTTCTTTTTTATCTCAACCAATAGCAAAGGCGAGTATAGGTCTGATAGCAGGGATTTCATCCAGTATTCTGCTTACTAGCCCTATCCATGCAGCTACCCTTGGTCAAAATCTTATTGTTAATGGAGATGCAGAACAAGGGCAAGGAGATCCCATCGGTAATGCTGTTGGAACTGATATACCCTTTATCCCTGGCTGGATTCCAACTGATAGTTTTAGTGTGCTGCAATATGGAGCGACGGGTTTTGAATTTACTAACGCCTTGGGTAATATAGTCGCTGTTAGTGGGCTTCCTGATGCTAATAGTTCAGGGCCAAGTGGACGCGGAAAAAATTTCTTTTATGGTGGTGCTAATAGAGGTTCATCAAGTGCTTCTCAATTAATTGATATAGCTGACCTTGCTTCCATAATTGATGCTGGTCAAGGAGCATACGATTTGAGCGCTTGGTTAGGTGGCTACGATACTGATTTAGATAATGTGAAATTTAGTCTTAATTTCCTTAATCAAGATGGTCAATTTCTCGACACAACATTGATTACTTCTCCCACTCCAGACGAAAGAAATAATACAACAGGTTTATTATTCAAGTCCACGAATGGCTCTGTTCCCGTCGGTACAAGAAAGATTAATGTTGCTCTAGATATGAACTATGTTCGCGGGCGCGTGAATGATGGCTATGCTGATAACCTTTCGCTAGTAATCACCAAAGTTCCAGAACCAACAATCTCTGGTTTCTTGCTAGTTATCTCATCTTGTCTCATGGTATGGAAATTACGTAAAAATAGCCAATCATTGCAGTAGATTACATTCTCTTCAGCCTAACTTTGGGTGATAAAATCATAAATGGGTAGCTAACAATAATTTTATACCACTAGACACAACATTTTTAAGTAGCCATTGATGATAATTTCAACTAAATCTGGCGACTAATCTGCTGTCTTATCCACGCACGAAATGCTTTCATTGTCGCATTTCTGCCATTGGTTTTACTTAGCATCAAATATTCGGGAATCACTTGGTTTATTGGGAGATTGGGGAAAATATAACTGGTATTGGATTCTACATACTTACCATCAAAAAGCACGCTTATTTCTAACTTACTTCCATTCCATCGCCACAGTTCCGGTACTCTTAAAGATTGATAATTATTGAAACGAGTGCGGGAGGTAATATCAATTTCAATAGCTAAATCTGGAGGCGGGTCGGTTTCTAAATTGATTCTATTTTTGCCCCTAATTTTAGCTTCATTTTGGATATAGAAACAATCATCGGGTTCTACCCCAGCATCCATACTTTCCTTATCAAAAGTTGTAGAACCCAAACTCCAAAATTCCAGATCAAGTTCTTCTAATAAAACTTTTATCAAGTCGCCAATAATAACTTTAGCTACTTCATGCTCTGGCAATGGAGCCATTATTTCTAGCACCCCTTGACTGTAACCTATCCGCGAACTGCGATTGTCTCCTAATTCTGCTAAAATGCGTTTGTATGCCGACCAGGAGACATCTTTAATCAACAACTGATGACCGGCTCTAACAATTAGTTGATTGAGTTCAAGTAACATAGCATTCCTGCTTTTTATTTGATGTGAGCAACGGTAACACCAGTGCCGCCATCTGCTTGTTCTGCTGGTTCGTAGTTCTTCACTCTGGGATGCTGTTGCAAAAATGCGTGAACTCCTTGTCGCAGTTTCCCAGTACCGTACCCGTGAATAATCCAGACTGGGCCTGTAGCTTCCGAAATAGCTTTATCTAAAATATATTCGGCATCAGCTACTCGTTTTCCACGCAAATCGATGGTATTTTTGGAAGTCCGAATTTCTGGGATAGCTGGCGGTGGGGGGGTTACTGCTGCTGGGGCTGGTTTGGCTTTAACAGCTGGTTCGGGTTTTTGACCATCTAGAGATTCTACATCTTGCAACTTCACGTTCATCTTCATTAGCCCAAAGCGAACGCTTAACTCACCATCTTCATCAGGGGCGGTGATCACATCTGCTATCTGTCCCAATTTTGGAATGCGGACGCGATCGCCTACTTTGGGCATAAATCCAGCTTTTGGTTTTGCTGGCGTTGCTGGCTGATATTGCTGGCCAATTTGATTCAAAGCATTGGTGGCTTGCTGGGCTTCTTGGGCTGTGGGCGTACCTTTCTGCAAGCGCCGAATCACTTGAGCAATTTCACCTTTCGCCTGAGCGATCGCTTGTTGGACTGCTACTTCTTGTGAAGCCCGCAAGCTGCTTTCTCTCTCCTCCAAACTGGCAGCTTTTGCTGAGACTTCTTTGTATAAACGTTCCGCTTGCTGCAACAAACTTTGGGCTTCCGCAGCTTTGGTTTCCTGGCGGCGGCGTTGCGCTTCTAATCCAGCAATCACCTGGTTAACTTCATCTGTGGCCTCTCCCACTTGAGTTTTCGCTTGTTCTACCACTTCTGGTTTTAATCCCAAGCGCAGGGCAATGGTTAAGGCATTAGAACGTCCAGGTATGCCCCACAACAAACGGTAAGTGGGTGAGAGAGTACTTTCGTCAAATTCTACAGAAGCATTTTCAAACCGATCATCTTCGTATTTCAGGGCTTTTAGTTCCCCGAAGTGAGTGGTGGCAATAGTTAGTTGGGCATGGTTGGCTAAATATTGCAACAAGGCGATCGCTAAGGCGCTACCTTCCACTGGATCGGTTCCAGCGCCGACTTCATCAAGTAAAACGAGTGATTGGGGACTTGTACTGAGCGAAGCCGAAGTATTGGGTATTTCCTTTTCCCCATTCCCTAATGCTTCTAAAATCCGACTAATTCGACGGATGTGACCAGAGAATGTGGATAAACTTTGCTGTAAAGATTGTTCATCGCCAATATCTGCCAGCACTTTATCAAACCAAGGAATTTCCACTGGTTCGCGGGCGGGGACAAATAAACCCACTTTGGCCATCAATGCTGCTAACCCCAAAGTTTTTAAGGTTACAGTTTTACCGCCAGTGTTTGGCCCGGTAATCGTCACTACTCGAATTAGCGGGTTTATCAGCAAATCTACAGGAACTACTGGTTGCCCTTGTTCGTGCTGTTGTTGCCACACTAACAGAGGATGTCGTAAGTTCCGTAAGGTAATGATTTCATTGTCTTCACGCTGGATAAATCGCGGGGGATTTGCTCCTAGCCAGTAACTATATCGGGATCTAGCTGTTGCCAAATCCAAAGTAGTAGCGATCGCTAACAACCTTTCTAAATCTGGTTTGACTGCGGCTACTTGTTCTGTCAAAACACGGCGAACCGCTTCTTCTTCGGCTTGCTCTCTTCTGATAATCTGCCGTAGTTGGTTGCCCAAAGGCACTACTGAATTCGGTTCTACGTATAGCGTGGCACCACTGGTAGAGGTATCGTGGACTATACCGGGGATGGCATCTTTTTGGGGTGCTTTTACGGGGATGACATAGCGATCGCCCCGTTGCGTAATTAGCTGTTCTTGAACTGCCCCAGATTTTGCCTGTAAGATATTTTGCAGCTTTTGGGTAATTTGGCTGCGTAATCGCCGCAAGTCTGTGCGAATTTCTCCCAGTTTTTGACTCGCGCGGTCAGTTACCTGGGCCCGTTCATCAATACATCGGTGAATTTCCTGTTCTAGTTCTGGATAAGTCCGCAAATCGGCAACCAAATCAGTCAATATCGGCAAATCTTCCTGATTGTCAATGACACGGCGCAAATTTCTGGCACCAGCGAGGGTAGTAGCGATCGCTAAAAGTTCATCCCCTACCAAAACTCCACTGCGTTCAGCCCGTTCTAAGGAATCACCAATATCTTGAATTCCTTCAAATGACAGTCCTGTAGTCAGGCGATTTTCCAGTTGGTAGACTTCTTTGGTTTGCTCTAATAACTGTTCACTTTGGATCTGAGAATCGGGTATTTTCAGATTACGCGCAGCTGTCGCCCCCAGCTTAGTTGCCGCAAAGGTGGCAAGGTGCTGACAGAGGCGATGCCATTCTAATAGTTCTAAGGTTTCAGATTGGATCAAGGTTTCAACATCTAATCTGAAATTATCGTAACAATTCTAGCTCCCAGATGGATAAATATTATCAAAATGTTGAGTCTAGCCAAAATTAATTTAACCATGAATTACAGTATCAAAAACAACACAGAAATTAATTAGGTGGCGGCTATTTCTTGTGCCAAAACGTAAGGCTGGACGATGAGGGTATTAAATCGCTTACTGCGCTCAACATTCCATTCTCCCACTTGTACTGTCGTGGGTTTGGTAATCAATTGCTCATCAATCCACAGTTCCACGGATGGAATATTATCGCTGGCGATCGCTACTCCCACATCCACCAAGTTTAACTCCGGTGCTACCAAAATCACTGCATCTCGTTGTACATGAGGAATTAACCACTCCCACTCTGCCTCATCCAAAATTTCTGTTAATTCCGCTCTTAAATCCGACATCATTCCCCAATATTTATTTATAGATAGCTATTTTTACATTATTCACTAGTTCCTGACAAATGACCAATGACCAATGACCAATGACAAATGACCAATAACAAATGACCAATGACAAATGACAAATGACTAAACTTCAGATTTCATTTCATCAATTTCAAACAAAGACACAATTACTCCAGCGATGGGAATAGATATAAAAACACCTAATAATCCTGCTACTCTAGCGCCTATTAGCAAAGCAAAAAACACCACTACCGGATTAAGATTTAGCGCTCCTTGCATAATTCGGGGCGCAATCAAGTTGTCTTGTATCTGCTGGAGAATAATACAGGCTATCAATGCTTTCAATGCTAACCAAACACCTTGAGATAAGATAAATAGAATAACTGTACTTACTCCTAATGTCGCTCCTATTCCAGGAATAATATCAAGAATTCCGACAATTATTGACAATATCAAAGCAAAAGGTACTTTTAATATTATAAAAACTATAAACGTCGAAAGTGTTAAAAATGCGCTTAATAATAACTGACCCCTAAAAAATCCTAAAAAAGAGCGCCTCATTATATTTGTAAATCTATTGCGGCGCTGCTTTGGTACTATTTTTAAAATAAAATTCCACAGTTTCTCTCCATCTAATAACATGAAGAAAGCCACAACTGCAATCAAGATAAAAGTCACAAAGTTTGTCATAAACCCTTGTAAAATAGCTAAACTAGTCACAAGAGTTGATACAGCTTGATTTCGCAATTGCTCTTCAATAAAACTTAAATCTATCTGTAAATTACGGTTTCGCAAAAATACTTCTAGTCCCTCTAATAAAGGTACTAAAGAATTTAAAAATGCAGTGATACTATCAATTAATTGTTGTCCTTGAGATAAAACTGTTAAGCCCACAGTAATTATTAGACTGCCAATAATCACAATACTGAGCAAGAAAACGAGACCAACAGCTACACCGTGGGGCAAAAAACGCCGCAGCCCTTGTACAGGATAGCTGAGTAAAAAGGCCAAAATTGCCGCAAATGTGAAAATCACAATGACTGCTTCAAAGTAAGCTAAAAGCTGTACAATTGCCCAGCCAGAAGCAACTAAAAGCAAAAAGCGGACTAATGCCAGATTATTTAATCGCTCCCAAAAATTCTTGGCTTCAAAGCCGCTCATAATGCTGTTTAGGGTGAAATTGCTGGTAGATTTGCCTAGCAGTTGCATTTAAGCACAAAGTCTAATGTCATTGCTAGAGCAGATTGACCTTAAACATACAGAGATAAAGGGGCGATCGCTACCTCCCTAAAGCATACATTTATCGCTTCTCTAGCTCATCTTCCTAAATCATGCATTTCGTTAATTACCGTGGCACACTTTTGTGTTAAACTCTCCAGTTCCTCTTTATTACTGGAACTAGGAGCATCTATCAAGTTACCAATTCTCACAGTGATGGGAACTGCACGGGGTAGAGGCGCTCCTTTTTGTAAAATCTCCTCAGTACCCCAAACACTGACTGGTAGTATTGGGGCTTTTGCTTTCGCAGCCAGCAACAATGCGCCTCTTTTGGGGTCTGTAATTCGACCATCTGGGGTGCGGGTACCTTGTAAGAAAACACCGACAGCCCAACCTTTATTGAGATATTCTAGGGCGGAACGGATGGCATTGCGATCGGCACTTCCTCGGCTGACTGGGTAAGCACCATACAATTTAATCGCTTGCGCCAAAATGGGGATATTAAATAACTCTTCCTTAGCCATGTACGCCACTGGACGACGTACACAATTTGAGACAATCGGTGGATCAAAGTAACTAGCGTGATTACTCACTACTAGTAGCGGCCCTGATTGGGGGACATTTTCCGCACCATAAATTTGGCCACGAAAGTAAGCGTGAAGCATGGGACTGACGACTGACCATTTAAAGGCGTGGTAAAGTGCCAGACTGATAAACGGTTCGCGGTTTTTGTCCACAGAAGATAATGCAAATCAAACTGAATTTAGCATAAGCGATCGCAACGCCCAGATCAAACGCAAAAAAGCTGTATAGATGGATTGCTTCACCCATCTGGGAAAACTAAATCTAGAAATCTTTAGAATTTAGCAGTATGGTTAGCACTACAATCAGTATTTCTGGATATCAAGTTAGCGAACAACTTTACAATGGTTCGAGAACCCTGGTTTATCGCGGTTATCGAGAGGCTGACTCATTACCTGTAGTGATTAAATTCCTGAAGAATCCTTATCCGACTTTTAGCGAACTAATCCAGTTTCGCAATCAGTACAGCATTGCGAAAAATCTCAACTCACCCTTAATCATTCAAACCTACAGCCTAGAACTTTACCAAAATGGTTATGCACTGGTGATGGAAGACTTTGGGGGGATTTCTTTAAAGGAATGGGGAGTTGGGAGAGACGCAATTAATCGCGTCTGTACAATTGAGTTTTTACGAATTGCGATCGCACTGTGCAATACCTTAGACATCCTATACCGCGAGCGAATTATTCATAAAGATATTAAACCGGCAAATATTTTAATTAATCCCGAAACCAGACAAGTTAAATTAATTGACTTTAGTATTGCATCTTTACTGCCACGAGAAACCCAATCTTTGATGAATCCCAATGTCTTAGAAGGGACACTCGCTTATATTTCTCCAGAACAAACAGGCAGAATGAATCGAGGGATTGACTATCGGACTGACTTCTATTCTTTGGGTGTAACTTTTTACGAGTTACTCACAGGTAAGTTACCTTTTCAATCAAACGACCCGATGGAATTGGTGCATTCTCATATTGCTAAAAAAGCATCCCCAGTAAATGAAATTAATCCCCAAATTCCTGCTGTACTTTCAGAAATTGTCAATAAATTGATGGCGAAAAATGCCGAAGACCGCTATCAAAGCACATTGGGGCTAAAATTTGATTTAGAAAATTGTTTATGTCAACTTCAGGAAACTGGCAAAATTGCTTATTTTGAAATTGCCCAACGGGATATTTGCGATCGCTTTACTATCCCCGAAAAACTCTACGGTCGAGAAACTGAAGTTCAAACCTTACTTGATGCCTTTGAGCGAGTCAGTGTTGGTAACACCGAACTGATGCTTGTGGCGGGTTTTTCTGGAATCGGTAAAACTGCCGTCGTCAACGAAGTCCACAAGCCAATTGTGCGTCAACGTGGTTACTTTATCAAAGGCAAATACGACCAATTTGGTCGCAACATCCCCTTCAGCGCCTTTGTCCAAGCCTTCCGAGATTTAATGGGGCAATTGCTCTCAGAATCAGATACCCAACTGCAAGGCTGGAAAACCAGAATTTTGTCAGCCCTTGGTGATAGTGGACAAGTTTTAATTGATGTCATTCCAGAGTTAGAGCGGATTATTGGCGCTCAACCCCCAGCCACAGAACTATCAGGGAGTGCCGCCCAAAATCGATTTAATCTGCTGATGCAGAAATTCGTGCAAGTTTTTACCAGGGAAGAAAATCCCTTAGTGATATTTTTGGATGATTTGCAGTGGGCAGATTCAGCCTCACTAAACTTGCTGCAATTGTTGATGCAAGAAACCGGACATTTATTAATCTTGGGTGCTTATCGGGATAATGAAGTGTCACCTGCTCACGTATTCATCCTTACCGTGGATGAAATCATTAAAACCGGGGCAAGGGTGAATACAATCAGCTTGCAATCATTGAGTTTAGTGGATATGAATCAGTTAGTAAGCGATACGCTGAATTGCAAATTATCCTTGGCTCAACCCTTGACCGAATTGGTGTACCAAAAAACTCAGGGTAATCCCTTCTTTGCCACCCAGTTTCTCAAAGCATTGCATGAAGATGAATACATTAATTTTGACTCGGAAGCAGGACATTGGCAATGTGATATTGCTCAAATTAAAGCTTTAGCAATTACTGATGATGTGGTCGAGTTTATGGCGCTGCAATTACAGAAATTGCCTATCCAGACTCAGAATATTCTCAAACTAGCAGCTTGTATTGGGGCGCAGTTTGATTTGAATACCCTAGCGATCGTTTCCGAAAAATCTCTAGAAGATGGAGCGATCGCATTGTGGAGAGCATTGCAAGAAGGGCTGATTATTCCGACTACGGAAATGTACAAGTTCTTTACGCAATCGGATACGGCATCAGTTCATCATGCAGCAGCTAATCCCACTTATCGGTTTTTACACGATCGCGTCCAGCAAGCTGCTTATTCCCTGATTCCAAACGAGCAAAAACAAGCAACCCATAGGGCAATCGGGCAACTCCTTCTGCTGCACACACCAGTCGAACAACAAGATGCCAAAATTTTTGATATTGTCAACCAGTTAAATGCAGCGATTGATGGACTCACGCAACAGCCGGAGCGGGATGAATTAGCTAGTCTCAATTTCAAAGCTGGACGCAAAGCCAAAGCTTCCGCCGCCTACGAACCTGCTTTGAGGTATGGAGCGATCGGGTTAAGTCTGTTATCCCCGCAGAGTTGGCAAAGTCAATATCAACTAATGCTGTCTCTCCATGAACTAGCAGCAGAAGCGGCTTGCTTAATTGGTGAGTTTGAGCAAACTGAGGAATTGACTGATCGGGTGCTGCAAAAGGCAATCACGATTTTGGACAAAGTAAAAGCCTATGAAATAAAAATCCAAGCCAAGATGGTGAACAACCAACAATTGGCAGCAGTACAAATTGGCTTACAAGTTCTTCAACAATTGGACTTGATTATTCCTGAATCTCCTACTCTGTCAGATATTCAGCAAGCGATGGGAGCAACCGGAACTCAGTTAGCAAGCATAAATATTGAAGATTTAATTCACCTCCCTTTGATGACTGATGCCTCAAAGCTAGCCGCCATGAGGATGTTGTCTAGCATGGCTGCTCCGGCATTTATAGCGGCTCCAGGCTTATTTCCATTGATTGCGACATCTCAAGTCAACCTTTCCCTCCAGTTTGGAAATTCTGCTGATTCAGCCTTCGGTTACGCAGCTTATGGATTAGTTCTCAACGGCGTTTTTCAAGATATTGAGGCAGGATATCGATTTGGTGAATTGGCTTTGCAGTTGGTAGATAAACTGAATGGGAATGAGTTAAAGTCCAAGGTTTACTGTCTTGTTGGCTTTTGTACAAAATATGGCAAAAAACACGTCCGAGAAACCTTGCCAATTTTGCAAGAAGGCTACTTGAAAGGGCTAGAAAATGGCGATTTAGAATTTGCCGGTTATTCTGGTTTCAAACAATTTCAGCATCCCTTGTACCTTGGGGATGATCTAGCTACCCTTTTACCAACAATCGCCGTTGTCTGCGATCGCATGGCTCAACTAAACCAAGCTGCGGCGCTAGACTATCTGACAATTCTGCAACAAGCCATTGCTAATTTGCTCGGCGAGGCTAATGATCCTTGCCGTCTTGTGGGAGATGCGTACAACGAAGATACTGCGCCGCGATCGCAGATGGCGGCAAATAACCGCACTGGAACGTATTTTTTCTACATTTACAAGTTAATTCTCTGCTACTTATTTGGCAGCTATCCAGAAGCGCTAGACAATGCCAACGAAGCCGAGAAATATGAAAACAGTGTCACGGGAATGCTCGATGTGCCAGTTTTTTGTTTCTATGATGCATTGACACAACTGGCTGTTTATGATGACTCCGATCCAAGTCAGAAAATCTTAGAAAAAGTCCAGGCAAACCAAGCCAAGATGCAGAATTGGGCGCATCATGCGCCGATGAATTTTCAACACAAATACGATTTAGTCGAGGCGGAACGTTGGCGGGTTTTAGACAGTAAATTAGCAGCCATTGAATCTTACGATCGCGCCATTTCAGGAGCTAAAGCTAACGGGTATATTAACGAAGAAGCCTTAGCTAACGAACTTGCAGCCAAATTCTATCTCAACTGGGGTAAAGAAAAAGTCGCCCAAGCTTATGTGCAAGAAGCTTACTATTGTTATGCCCGTTGGGGAGCAAAAGCCAAAGTTGATGACTTAGAAAAACGCTATTCTCATCTACTACAACCCATCCTGCAACAGCAACGAATCAACCTCAACCCCTTAGAAACTATCGGATTTTCTGGGATTGTTTCATCAACTTGTACTTCTACTACCGATGGTACTAGTATTTCCGATACCCTAGATTTTACCTCAGTCCTCAAAGCTGCTCAAGCTATTTCCAGTTCTCTAGAATTAGATACACTCATCACCAGCCTTACCCAGATTATCCTCGAAAACTCTGGCGCGAAAAAATGTGCATTGCTGCTTCCCCAAGAAGATATTTGGCAAGTCGAAGCAATTACCTTTATTGCTCACGATCAAATACAAACCATTCTTGAAACGCAATCACTCGACAATTGTCAAGATGTTCCCGTAAAAATTATCAATTATGTCAAAAATACTCAACAAATAATTGTTATAGACAATTGCAAAACAGATATCCCTGGTTTAATTGGGGAATATATGTTGCAATATCAACCCCAAAGTGTATTGTGTGCCCCGATTATTAATCAAGGGCTGCTGGTGGGAATTCTCTACCTAGAAAATAGCTTAACTCAAGGGGTTTTTACTCGCGATCGCCTCAACGTGATTAACCTCCTATCTTCTCAAGTCGCAATATCTCTAGAGAATGCTCGACTGTATCAACAAGCTGGGCAAGCATTACAAGACTTACAACAAGCACAATTACAAGTTGTCCAAAGTGAGAAAATGTCGGCACTAGGCAATTTAGTTGCAGGGGTAGCCCATGAAATGAATAATCCTTTGGGCTTTATTTCTGCCAGCCTCCACCAAGCTAAACCCACCCTGGCTGATATTGTTGAGCATTTGAAACTCTATCAAAAAAATCTACCAAATCCCGGCGATGAAATCAAAGACCATGCCGAAGATATTGATTTAGATTATAGTTTATCAGACTTACCCAAGATAATTGATGCAATGGTAATGGCGTGCGATCGCCTCCGCAACATCAGTACCAGTCTCCGCACTTTCTCTCGTGCTGACAAAGATTATAAAGTGCCGTTTAATATCCACGAAGGTATCGATAGCACAATTTTAATTCTCAAACATCGTCTGAAAGCCAACGAACAACGTCCCGCAATTGAAGTGATAACTGATTACGGTAATTTGCCCCAGGTTGAATGTTTTCCTGGACAATTAAATCAGGTATTTATGAATATTTTGGCAAATGCCATTGATGCGCTAGATGAAGCAAATGCAGGACACAGTTTTGAAGAGATTAAGGTCAATCCCAACCGAATTATAATTAAAACTTCCGGGGAAAATGAGAGCGTGAAAATTACCATTGCTGATAATGGTAAAGGAATAAGTGAAGAAGTTAAACAAAATATTTTTGACCACTTATTTACTACAAAAGGTGTGGGTAAAGGGACGGGATTAGGATTAGCGATCGCTCGTGAAATCGTCGCAGAAAAACATGGAGGAGCAATCAAGGTAGATTCAAAACTAGGCGAAGGGACTGAATTTGCGATCCAGCTACCGATGTAGCGTGTACCTCTCTCTGTCTGCATAAGCTAAAAAACATCTAATTTGCATAATCGAATTAAATACAACTCTTGTGGGATGGGCATCTTGCCCGTCCAGTATATGCAATTTAAATGTGGAACAGCTTATCCACAGGAACTTTCTGGAAAATCTTCAGCCTAAATACTTATCTCTGCGACTCCATGCTTACCCAATTTAGACAAACCCTTCAGAAACAGTGGGCTTTGAGGTGTGTCTGTTTCGTTAAGAATCGCCCCACCTCACTTACCCACAAAACCCTAATTAATATGGCACTGCGAGTAACGGTGGTGGTACTCGTATCTGCTGGGGTGAGCTATGCCCATGTCATGTCCCGTCTGGAAGCCCAGACCCAAACGCAGCTAGAAAAGTACATTACTGGACGGGGAGAGCAAGAAAGCAGCATCTTTCAACTCGCACAGGATAACCTCGCAATGCTTGGCGATCGCCTTTTGCTGGAATTCAAGCAACCTAATAATATTGATTTCCAGGCGGAATTTAAGCGGCAGTATTTTTCCTGGAACGATGGTAGCATACGCAATTTTCCCCAAAATCGACCGAGCAAAGACTTTGATTCGACTCGATATGCGGGATTATTCATTGGTCAAAATGTGCAAATTACTGAAGAACTAAAGCAACGTCTGCTAAAGGCTCATCCAGTGATTAGTGCTTACGGGGCTGCTTGGTCTAATCGGTTTGTCGATACCTATTTTCTTACACCAGAAAATGCAGGAATTAACTACTGGAAAGGAGTTCCGTTCACGTTGGAAGTACCGCCTAATCTCTACAACCCGAAAGAGGAATATTTTTATATTGCCGATCCTCAACATAACCCGGCGCGATCGCCTAAGTGGACAGGTGTTTATCTTGATCCAAGTGTAAATATCTGGATGGTTTCAGCAGTTGTACCTGTCTATGAAGGCGATCGCTTCTTGGGTGTTGTAGGACATGATGTGGTCTTAACCGATCTGATGGAGCATACGATCCACGATCAATTACCGGGCACTTACAATCTAATTTTTCGCTCAGATGGTCGTTTAATTGTCCACCCCCACCGCACTGCTGAAATTCAACAAGCTCAAGGTCAACTCAAAATCGATGCAATCAGCGATCCTCATCTCAACCGCATTTTTCAGCTAGTGACAAACGCTAAACCAAAAACCCACGTCCTGGAAAATAGCCAAGACGGTGAATATTTAGCAGTGACTCGCTTACAAGGCCCAGATTGGTATTTTGTCACCGTCTATCCCAAATCACTACTATCGGGGGCAGCATGGGATACGGCTCAATTTATCTTAATTTCTGGTGCAGTGGCTCTGCTGGTTGAAGTGTTGTTGCTTTTGTCGGTGTTGCACCAACAAATCACTAAACCCCTCCAGCAATTAACCGCCGCTAGTAACCAACTTGCTAACGGTGATTTTGCGATCAATCTCGATACTACGCGACAGGATGAACTGGGAGGACTTGCTAGTTCTTTTAACAGCATGGCAAGTCAGTTAAAGACTTCTTTCATCGAACTAGAACAGGTAAACAATGCGTTAGAGCTAAGGGTTGAGGAGCGGACAACAACGTTACAAAAGACACTTGAAGAACTACGTCGGACTCAAGCCCAGATGATCCAGAGTGAAAAAATGTCAGCCTTGGGGCAATTAGTGGCAGGCGTGGCACATGAGATCAATAATCCTGTCAACTTCATTCACGGCAACCTCACCCACATACAGAATTACGCCCAAGATTTGTTGGAATTTATTCAACTGTATCAGTATCACTATCCCAATCCAGTCGCTGAAATTCAAACTCAGGCTAAAGAATTGGATCTGGAATTTATTCGAGATGATCTGCCCAAGATGCTGTTTTCGATGAAAATTGGCACTAATCGTATTCGGGAAATTGTGCTATCACTCCGCAATTTCTCCCGTTTAGATGAAGCTGAATTTAAAGCGGTTGATATTCATGAGGGCATTGATAGTACGTTATTAATTTTGCACCATCGTCTGAAAGATCAACCACAGCGTCCAGCAATAGAAGTGGTAAAAAACTATGGTAATTTACCTCCAGCGATCTGCTACCCCGGCCAACTCAATCAGGTATTTATGAATATTCTGTCTAATGCGATTGATGCGTTAGAAGATGCAAATCAGCAGCGATCGCCTACAGAAATCGCTTCACATCCCAACACAATTTGGATTTATACTAGCTTGGTATCTGAAAACCAAATCAAAATTGCGATCGCAGATAATGGTCTTGGAGTTCCAGACACAACTCTAACCAGGTTATTTGACCCCTTTTTCACGACTAAAGATGTGGGTAAAGGATCTGGATTGGGTTTATCTATCAGCTATCAAATTGTGACTGAACTACATCAAGGTAAACTTGATTGTAATTCCACACTAGGAAAGGGTGCAGAATTTGTTGTCACCCTACCTATAGAAGCTAAAAAAAATTAAACAGGTAAATCAGCAGCACTCTGAATATTTTGCAAAATTAAATCAGGGCTATTACGTTTAATTAAGCCAGTTAACACTTTACCAGGGCCAATTTCCATTACTCGCTCAATGTCGTTGGCTGGTAATTGCAGACAAATTTCTCGCCATCTTACAGAACCAGTCATTTGTTTGTTCAGGCGCTGCTTTAAAATTTCGCCATCAATAGACGGAATTGGTTCTACATTAGATAAAACTGGCACAATAGCTGGCTGAAATTCCACAGATTCTAGAACGTCTTGGAATTCCGCAGCTGCTGGTGCTATTAAATGTGAATGAAATGCTCCAGAAACTTTTAGGGGAACAGCACGCTTGGCTTTAACTTGAGTCATGACAGCTTGTACAGCTTCAGTCGTACCTGAAATTACCACCTGAGCCGAGCTATTGTCATTTGCCACCACCACATCAGACGTTTGGCCAATGACTGTTTCTAATTGTTCGCGGTCAAAGTTCATCAAAGCCGCCATCATCCCACCAACGGCACTATCCATGAGTTCTGCACGACGCTTGACTAGATATAAACCAGCCGACCACTCAAAAACACCTGCTACATAAAGGGCAGAATATTCTCCCAAACTGTGGCCCGCAACTAAATCTGGCTGGTGTCCACGTTCTCTGAGAAGATCAGCAAGAATGCTTTCTATCACATAAAGAATTGGCTGGGTATATAGCGTCTGTGATAACTTTTCTTCTTCGTTTTGACAGATTTCTGTCACAGACCAGCCCAAAATTTCCTCAGCTTGGGCAAATTTGTTTTTAGCGGATGGTATATCTAATAAGTCCATTCCCATTCCCAGCGCTTGGGAACCTTGTCCGGGAAACACCCATGCAGTTTTAGTCATTGGTCAAGAGTCGTTGGTCGTTGGTCATTTGTCATTTGTCATTGGTCATTGGTCATTGGTCACTTGTACTGAGCGAACACGAGTGCATCTCGTAGAGAAGTATTGGTCATTAACAAAGGACAAATGACTAATGACTAATGACTAAATATTTACCTTCCCCATTGAAAAATTGCCGCGCCCCAGGTAAGACCGGCACCAAAGCCGGATGCAGCAACGATGTCATTGGGTTTAATTTTACCTTGTCGGACTGCTTCATCTAAAGCTAAAGGAATGGAAGCAGCAGAGGTATTGCCGTATTGGGCGAGATTACTTATAACTTTATGTTCAGGGACATTCAGGCGTTGGGCAACGGCATCGATAATCCGTTGATTGGCTTGATGCAATAGCAGCCAATCTATTTGGTCAACGCTGAGATTAGCTTGAAACAAGGCTTTGTCAATAATTTCTGGCACTTTTTGTACAGCAAAGCGGTAGACTTCTTTGCCGTTCATAGTAATGGGTTGGTAAGTGCCTTTAGTGATATTTACATCGGGGAGCAATTCTTGGGAAGCACCTCTATAGGCAAGGTTGAGGTGATGATTTTGAGTGCCATCACTTTTAAGGGCAAATCCCAATAAGCGATCGCTTTTGTCAGCCTGCAATACTACTGCCCCTGCACCATCGCCAAATAATACACAAGTGCGCCGATCTTGCCAATCTACCCAGCGAGAGAGGATATCTGCCCCTATCAACAGTACATTCTTATAGACACCTGTCCGAATGTATTGTGCTGCTGTAACCAGTCCAAACACAAAGCCAGAGCAGGCTGCTGTCAAGTCAAAAGCTACTGCGTTGGTGGCTCCCAATTGAGCCTGTACTTGACAAGCACTACCAAACAAGTCATCAGGGGTGGAAGTCGCCAGCAGAATCAGGTCTAGGTCTTCTGGTTTAATTCCTGAAGCTGCGATCGCCTGACTGCTGGCGGCAGTAGCGAGTCCACTCAAGGACTCAGATGGCAGCGCTAATCGCCGTTGACGAATTCCCGTCCTTGTGGTTATCCACTCGTCTGATGTTTCAACCAGTTCAGTCAATATCTGGTTGTGTAAGGAAGTTGCTGGAACTGCCGAGCCGCTTCCGGTAATTGCTATGCCTAAGTTTTGCACTCCTAATCTCCTGAGCTATCAGCTTTTTGTCCCTTGTCTTTTGTCCTTTGTCCTTTGTCTTTTGTCCTTCGTCAGTGTCAGTTGTCCTTTGCAAACGACCAATGACTAATGACCAATGACTCTTGACCAATGACTAATTGACTAACCGCTTTCGCGCTCTAGGATATATTGGGACTGAATTCGTTGTAGCACTTGGTTGTCAACAGCTTCTTTGGCCATGCGAATTGCATTAAAAATTGAAGGAGCTTGTGAGCTACCGTGGCCGATAAAACAGACTCCTGCCACACCTAATAGCAAAGCGCCGCCGTGTTCTGCGTGATCCATGCGCTGCTTAACTCGCTTCAGGTTTGGTTTTAAGAATGCTGAACCGATTTGACCGTGCAATCCTTGGGGTAATTCCTCCCGCAGAATTTGCAGGATCACTTCTCCGACGGCTTCGGCAAATTTTAACAACACATTTCCCACAAAGCCATCGCAGACAATCACATCAAAGCGACCAGAAAGCACATCACGCCCTTCAGCATTGCCAATAAAATTAATTTGGGAATTTTCGCGTAGCAGTTGGTGGGCACGAACAGCTGCGTCATTACCCTTAGAGTCTTCTTCACCGATATTCAATAAACCAATCTTCGGTTCAGTTGTACCCAAGACATACTGACTGTAAGCTGACCCCATAACGGCAAACTGTTCTAAAAACTTGGGGCGGCAATCTACATTTGCGCCGACATCAAGTACCAGCACTGGCTGACCAGCAACAATTGTCGGAAAAACAGTCCCTATGGCTGGGCGGTCAATTCCCGGCAATCGTCCTAACCGGAGTAAAGCTGATGCCATCGCTGCCCCAGAGTGGCCGGCAGAAAATACGGCATCTGCTTTTTGCTGCTTGACTAAATCCATCGCCACATTAATAGAAGCCTTGCGTTTGCGTCTAACTGCATTTAAAGGCTCCTCATCCATTGCGATCGCTTCTTCAGCAGTCACGATCTCCACCTGCCCTAAATTCGTTTTTGGTGGCAAGGCAGCTTCTATTTGTTGGGGATCACCAACCAACAATATATCTACACCCAATTCTTCCCGTGCTCGCAATGCGCCAGCAACGATTTCACCGGGTGCGTGATCCCCTCCCATTGCGTCAATTGCGATCCGTACGCGAGTCGATCCCATTGCTCAGAGCTTCTAGAAACCTTACAAATTTTACCAGATGGCAAAGCCCGAAAAAGCTTAACTTTCTGACTGCCAAATTATTTCTGTTACTATTGCAACAATTTTTACTGGCAAGCTCAAGATAGCACGAATTTGGGTATTGGGATTAGAGGATAGGTGACAGGTGATAGGTGACAGGTGACAGGTGACAGGTGATAGGGAATAATCTGTACCCTGTAACCTGTAACCTATTCCCTTCTTCACTCGTAACGGTGGTTGAAACCGCCGCACAGAAATACTTTCCTGTACCCTGTAACCTGTAACCTATTCCCTTCTTCACTCCCTACTCCCCACTCCCTAGTACCCAATCAACTAGCGTCCGAACACCGTAGCCAGTTGCGCCTGCGCCGTTGTAGCCATTTTCTTTATCTGCCCACACTGGGCCGGCAATATCTAAATGCGCCCAAGGGGTTTCTTTGACGAATTGTTTGAGGAAAAGGGCAGCCGTAATTGCACCACCTGGACGCGGGCCTGTATTTTTCATGTCAGCAATCCCAGACTTTAGCCCTTCAAAATATTTTTCTTCCATTGGCATCCGCCAAATTTTTTCCCCTGAAGTTTCAGCCGCTTTTTCGAGTTGGGAAGCGACAGCATCATCGGGAGTGTACAAACCTGCAATATCATCACCTAAGGCTATGACGTTGGCACCGGTCAGTGTGGCTAAATCAACGATCGCATCTAATCCCAGTTTATCGGCATACACCAAGGCATCTGCTAAGGTCAAACGTCCTTCAGCGTCGGTGTTGTTCACTTCAATTGTTTTGCCATTTGACGCTGTGAGAATGTCTCCTGGGTGCATGGCGCGACCGCTAATCATGTTTTCAGCCACCGCCGAGATAAAGTGAACCTCAACATCTGGTTTAATCTGAGCAATTGCTTTTGCCGCTCCCAAGGTAGCAGCTGCACCACCCATATCCATTTTCATGGTTTCGATGCCGCTACCAGCACCTTTAATGTTGAGTCCCCCGGAATCGAAGGTTACACCTTTGCCAATAATTGCTAGTTTCTTTTTCGGTGTTCCTTCTGGTTTGTAAGTTAGGTGAATGAATTTAGGTGGCAACTCAGAAGCTTGCGCTACTCCCAAAAAAGCACCCATACCCAACTTTTCACAGTCTTCTTTTTCGAGAATTTCTACTTGTAAACCGTAGTCCTTGGCGATCGCTTGAGCAGTTTCCGCTAAAGTAATCGGTGTTACTGCGTTAGCTGGTGCTGCTACTAGCTGCCGTGCCAAATTTACCCCAGAAACGATTTGATTAGCACGGGTGATGGCTGCTTCTTGTCCACTAAATCCTAGTAAATCTACGGTTTCTATTTGTGAACCTTTATCTTCTGGTTCTGATTTAAAACGAATATCTTGGTAAAGCGCTAATTCCACACCTTCTGCGATCGCTTGGGCACTTGCGGCTGGATCGTTATTCCATAATGGAAAACTAAATCCCAGAATTTTGCTTTTTTGCTTTTTTCCTACCCTAGCTACAGCAGCAGCAGCACGGCGCAGAGTATCAGATTTTAGTGCTTCTGGTTTGCCTAAACCTACCAAAATCAATTTCCGCACTGGGCTATCAGCACTTACACGGGTAAAAATTGTACTGTTGGCTTTGCCTTTAAATTCTTCTTCGGCAATCAGTTCTTTTAAGACTCCGGAAAACTTTTGATCTAAAGTTGCCAGTTCTCCGGTTAATTCTACTGCATCTTCAAATAATCCAATTGCCAAACTATCGCCTGTCCACTCCAGCAAAGACTTATCACTAGCTTGAATTGTCATGTTGGGATTTTGTGTAAATATTCCTTCCTGTACCAGTATTGCTCAAAATTCTTGTTTCATGGTGAGGGGGGTGGGGACTGAGGATTGGGGATTGGAGACAAAGAGAATTAAAGACTCGTTAATCCACCTCAGAACTCCGTTAATGAGTCTTTGATACTCGTTAATCCACCTCAGAACTCCGTTAACGAGTCTTTGATACTCGTTAATCCACCTCAGAACTCCGTTAATGAGTCTTTGATACTCATTAATCCACCTCAGAACTCCGTTAACGAGTCTTTGATACTCATTAATCCACCTCGGAACTCCGTTAATGAGTCTTTGATACTCGTTAATCCACCTCAGAACTCCGTTAACGAGTCTTTGATACTCATTAATCCACCTTAGAACTCCGTTAACGAGTCTTTGATACTCGTTAATCCACCTCAGAACTCCGTTAATGAGTCTTTGATACTCATTAATCCACCTCAGAACTCCGTTAATGAGTCTTTGATACTCATTAATCCACCTCAGAACTCCATTAGACATCTGGTGAAAATGATGTAGGGACAATTCATGAATTGTCCCTACCAAGGATTTCGAGCAACGTAGAATTAATTTTCACCAGATGTCTATTCTTTTACGTCCTGCTTCTTAATCCTATTCCCTATTCCCTATTCCCCAATTGCATTTGTATCAATATCAAATTTGTTAGCGATCGCTGCTATTATTTGTTGCTCAAGTGGTGTAGTTTTATTGTCAAGCTGGGCAATTTTTTCACACTGAGCCAGCAAGGGTATGGCAAAATCACGATTCAGCTGATTGAGCAGTATATCTAAAGACTTAGGTGATTTGATATTTTGGGCAATGGCATCCAAGGAGGTAGGACTGAGTTTTACAGCTTTTAATTCTGGCAAAATTTCTTCCAAAGTCTTGTCTGGATGGCTAGCCAGAATCATGTGGACTAAAATTTGATCCATGATGGCTTCTTGAGCGATCGCACTTTCCAGATACTTTTCACTTTCGGCTTTTAAGGTTGCTAATGTCTCTGGTGATGCGAGGGATGTTGATTCATCCAGCTTGGTTTCGTAAAATCGACAAGCAGCATACCCCAATGAATAGATCATTGTTGCATTTGAACTAGCTCCGATTACCGCACCAGCAAAGGGTACATTTCGCAACAAGCCTAATCCCGCAGCTTTTAAAAGACGCCCTCCACCCAAAGCCAAACCAAAAATTGCCAAAACTTCACCTTTACGGGCAGGGTCTTTTAAATCTAGACCATAGTCAGATGCAATCTCATAAATCATTTCTGACTGCAATTTTGTTGTGGCGGTTAAATCAATTGCCAACAATGCAACCGCTACTCCTGGCAAAATACTAGTGGCTAGTCCAACTGTGCCTGCTTTAGTTGCTTTTTGCAGCATGATTCGGTGAGCAATCTGGCTGGGTGATTCATTAGGATACTTTTGCTTTAAGTTCTTTACCGCCGCTTCTGCTTTTTCTAAATCAACAATGTCAGTATTACCAATTAGCCAATTGAGATTTAACACTCCAGATACTTTTCTGATTAGCCAATTTTCGCTGAGGCGATCCACAACCTTACCGCTAGTTTGAGTTGTTTCCTCAATGAACTTGTGTGTTTGTTTCGTCGTGGCTTCTCCCACCCCTACTACTGTGTCTAAAACTGTTATGCCAGTCTGAGCAACAATTTTAACCAAAGACTCTAATATAGATGGTTCATTTTCTACTGATGATTGAGCCTGGATTTCTACTTCGGAAATTTCTCTGGATAAATTAACTGATTTATTCACTTCTATTTCTTGGGGTTTGTCTGCCATTGCTTGACACCATCCTATAAAGCCTCTCTCTTTCTTGTAGCGAAAGTGTGAGTGACTTGACATCTCCCAACAAGTACAAGTTATCGATGAATAATTCCATCAACCGATTTTGGATTAACGATCGCGCAACCTTAACGAGTCAGCGATCGCACCTCAGCCTATCCTCTGACTTCTAGCTCTGTATTTATATCAGCATTACTTTCTAAAAAGTCGTTATGCTTAAGAATTTCATAGAGATTAATATCTTGCTCTAGCAAGCAAGCGTGTCCGCAATGGGGTAACACTACAATCTTGTTATTTGGTAGGATATTTGCGATCCGCTTCACTTCAGTTACAGAGGGCAAAAGGCGATCGCTACCACCGGCAATTAACAAAACTGGTTGAGTCAAGCGACTTAACTGTTCTTCATCAACATGAAACTCTCGCAGTAAAGACAACCGCCAAAGAACGGTTTCTGAAGGGACAGAACGCATAGTTTTCAGCAAATCATAGCGATCGCTCCGAGAAATGCGTGGCAAAGATGCTAAAAACGGCAACAACCCTAGTGCGCCAACATCATACAATCCTGATGGCACTAAGTAAGTTAGTTGAGATGCCCAAGTCAACCAAGGGCGAAGCTGAAAGGACGAAGCTGGGTTAATTAGGATAATTCGCTTAAATAAGTGAGGGGCTTGGATCGCTACTTTCATTGCCAAGCAGCCACCAAAGGACTCACCGCACAGGTAAACTGCTCTGTGAGAGCTTTTTTCTAATTCTGCGTGGATCAAGTCCAATACACTTTTAGTTAGCACCTCCCAACTGTTAAGGTCTTTCCGGGGGATCGCTAAACTGCGGACATCAAAGCCAGTTTCTAATCCTGCGGTTTGCGATCGCAATAATTGACCTGTTCCATCCATTCCTGGCAAATATACCAATAGCGGATACTCTGGCTGTACTCGTTCAGGGGTCAGGAAACAGGGGTTTAGCTCAACTTCAGAGATAGTCATTGGTCATTGGTCAGTAGTCAATGGTCATTTGTTAATGGTATAAAACTTTTGAACTGTTAATTGTTCTGACAACCCAAAATCGAATAGCTTTAATAGCAACCTTGACGCAGTAAATTGCTAATTTCACCATGACAGTGTTCTGTCAGTTCAGCCACAACAGTTCTGGCCAGTTTGCCATGATATTTTTGATGATGTTGGGGCGTAATCCAATAAGGACGACCGATTAACACTGCAACCCGACGATAAATTACCAAAGGATGCCAACCACCTTGGTTAAATAAAGGTTCTGAGGGGTCAAATAGACTCAAAAGCCTTAAGGGGAAGCCATTCGTGTTTACCTCTTCTAGGGAGGCGATCGCGATCGGTAAAATAGCTAAATCCTGCACATCAGCTCGCAATGCCAAATGGGCAAATCCCCTCTGAAACTCACCCACCTGGTTTGGTTGAGTAAATTTCACCATTGGTTCAGTCCCTTCTGGAAACACTCCCACCATCTGCTTGGACTGCAATAGGATCTGCGACTGCGAAAAAAAGCTTTGCTGGCGATTTTGAGTTTCCTCCAAAGGAAAACACCCCAATTGTCCAGTGACAATCTCCCGCATTACTGGCACTTGTCCCATGTAGTGATGACAAGCAAAGCGAATCGGACTCGACAACGCCGCCATTAAAATCAGTGCATCCATAAAGCTGCGGTGATTGCTGACTACCAACACGCTAGCATCCTGGGGAATGCGATCCTCATAATAGCGAAACATTTGCGTTGAGAGTGTCGCCACCAAAGCGCGAGAAATCTCTAAGGGGCTATTTCGACTCATACCTAATCAATATATTTCAGGGTAAATATGATGGTTCATCTTAATTTAATTTTTACATTTCTTTACTATTGCCATGACCGTCTTAAGATAGAAATATCTAATCTACAAAAGTAGATAGATTTTTTGCTTTCTCGGTTTTGTATTCTCGATCACAATATATCTAATAGAAACTATTCGAAAAAATTATGATTAGTTAGTTTCCATCTTTTAGGCAAATAATGAGTTGAATTGATGCGGATTACAAAACAATTGTTGACCAAATAAATTTGCTAATATTAAGGCATTGTTGGAAAAAATGAGAATATTATTGTATAATTGCGTGGTTTTGCCAACCAAAGCTAAGATGTAAAACGTTTTAATAAGTTAATTTTTATTTTCCATGAATCTAGTGAAAAAAACAGAAAAGACATTTGCGCTAACAACACCCCTATATTATGTAAACGATGTCCCCCATATAGGCAGTGCTTATACAACGATCGCCGCCGATGTAATCGCGCGATTTCATCGGCTACTGGGGCATCAGGTATTACTAATTACAGGTACAGATGAACATGGGCAAAAAATTCAGCGATCGGCTGAAAGTTTAGGGAAAGCCCCACAAGAGTTTTGTGATGAAATTGTCCCTGGTTTTGTTAGTTTATGGCAGTTATTAGACATTCAATACGATCGCTTTAGCCGGACTACTGCACCTCGTCATGAAGCGATCGTCAAAGAATTCTTTGAGCGAGTTTGGGAATCTGGTGATATTTACCAGGGACAACAACAAGGCTGGTACTGCGTATCCTGTGAAGAATTCAAAGAAGAACGGGATCTGTTAGAAGGACACCGTTGCCCGATTCATACTAATAAAGAAGTGGAGTGGCGAGACGAGCAAAACTATTTTTTCCGCTTATCAAAATATCAAACTAAGCTGACAGACTTTTATCAATCTAAACCCGATTTTATTCAACCAGAAAGTCGGCGCAACGAAGTTCTCAGCTTTGTAAATCAGGGTTTGCAAGACTTTTCCATTTCACGAGTAAATCTAGATTGGGGTTTTCCTGTACCAGTTGATCCCAAACACACCCTTTATGTGTGGTTTGATGCGCTGCTAGGTTATGTCACAGCGTTACTAGAACCTGATGCAGAACCGACTTTAGCAAATGCTTTAGAAACATGGTGGCCGATTAACTTGCACTTAATTGGTAAAGATATTCTGCGTTTCCATGCAGTTTACTGGCCAGCAATGTTGTTGTCGGCAGGCTTACCATTGCCAGAACGAGTATTTGGGCATGGCTTTTTGACCAAAGATGGGCAGAAGATGGGCAAAAGTCTGGGTAATACCCTTGATCCTATAACGTTAGTTCAGCGCTATGGTAGTGATGCCGTTCGTTATTACTTCCTTAAGGAAATCGAATTTGGCAAGGATGGAGATTTTAATGAAGTTAGGTTCATTAATGTTTTGAATGCAGATTTGGCAAATGATTTAGGTAATTTGCTCAATCGCACCTTGAACATGGTGAAGAAATACTGCGCCCAGAATAGTGTCCCATCAATAGGCAATGAAACGATTCCTGACGAAAATCCTTTGAAAACAATTGGTTTACGTCTAGGGGAACAGGTGAAACAAGCATACCAAGAGCTAGCTTTCAGTCAAGCCTGTGGGTCTATCCTTTCACTGGTGCAAGCCAGTAATAAGTTTATTGATGAACAAGCTCCTTGGTCATTATATAAACAGGGACAGCAGGAGTCGGTGGAAAAAGTTCTCTACGCAGTTCTAGAATCAGTTAGACTAGCAGCTTATCTGCTATCTCCAATTATTCCGAACATCAGTAGCGATATTTATCAGCAACTGGGCTTTGGAATAAACTTTAACGATCAAATACAAAGTTCAGTTACCGCCCCTTTTGCCACCCATGCTACATGGGGAATACTATCCAGTAAACAAGAGTTGGGTACACCCAAACCTATTTTTAAGCGAATAGAAACCCCGAAAAACGATTAGTCCTTATCAAACTCTGATTTTGTTCAATCTCTTATTTTCTCAAAAAATTTATCGGGGCTGAACTCAAATTAGCCTCGGAACATTATCATAAGCCGCTGTGACTAGCATCTAAAAGTTGGTAATTTGTATCAAAAATAACAGGGATAAAAATTGAGGTATCACAATGATGTTGAATAATTTGGAAAACGATTCGATCTTTACGCCAGAACAAGTTTTGGAGAATCGGGGTAGGGTTGCCATATTTATAGATGGCTCAAATCTATTTTACGCTGCACTGCAACTAGGCATTGAAATCGATTACACGAAGCTATTGTGTCGATTAACTGGAGGTTCTAGACTGCTGCGTTCTTTTTTCTACACTGGTGTAGATCGGACAAATGAGAAGCAACAGGGGTTTTTGCTGTGGATGCGTCGCAATGGCTATAGAGTAATTGCTAAAGATTTAGTCCAGCTACCAGATGGCTCTAAAAAAGCTAACCTGGATGTAGAAATAGCAGTCGATATGATGGCACTAGTAGATTCTTATGATACCGCAGTTTTAGTTAGCGGTGATGGGGATTTGGCTTATGCGGTCAATTCGGTGAGCTATCGTGGCGTGCGGGTAGAAGTCGTGAGCTTGCGTTCAATGACCAGCGACAGCTTAATTAATGTAAGCGATCGCTACATTGATTTAGAAGCCATCAAAGAGGATATTCAAAAAACCCCTCGTCAAAGCTATCCATACCGACCGTTATCTGGTATCGGTTTTTTGGAAGACACCAGAACTAGCGATGGACACCTAGAAATCCAAGAATAATGGCGCATCAATTTCATCAAAAGGGGAGACGGGGAAAGAGAAAAATTCAAATTTTCTCCTCCACTCCCTCTTTTCTTTTTTTACCTTTGACCTTTTTCTTGGTATTTGGTTTAGTTGGCTGCGGGGGTAAATCCCCTCCAGCTTCCCAACAAAATACTGCTGCTTCATCTGGCGATCAAGATAGTAATTTGACTTTCTTTGATGTCACCCTAGAACAAGCAGATGAAGTGGGGCGACCGATTTGGAAAGTCAGAGCTAAAACCGCAAAATACACCAAAGAAAAACAAATTGGTCAGGCTGAAAGTCCTTATGGTGAACTGTATCAAGATGGCAAAGTAGTTTACCAAATCAAGGCAGATGTCGCAGATATTGAACAAGATGGGAAACAATTGTTTCTTAAAGGTAAGATATTTGCCACAGACCCTAGTAATGGGATTGTGTTGCAAGGTAATGAATTAGAATGGCGTCCCAAAGAAGATTTGTTAATTGTCCGCAACCAGATTAACGGTAGTCATAAACAACTGCAAGCAGTGGCGCAGGAAGCGCGAGTTAAAACCCGCGAACAGCGCATGGAATTTTCTGGAGGGGTAATTGCAAATTCCACTGATCCCCAGATGCAAATGAGAACCGAGCATTTGATCTGGAATATTAAAGAAGAAAAATTGATTGGCGATCGCCCCATACAAATTGACCGCTACAAAAATAATAAAATTAGCGATCGCGGCAAAGGAAATTCTGCCGAAGTCAACTTAAAAACAAAAATTGCCACTGTTCAGCAAAATGCCCAACTAGAATTACTAGACCCACCACTGCAAATAGCTAGTAACTCTATGACCTGGAACATGAACACAGAAACTGTCACGACAAACTCACCCACGCGAATGTTCCAACGTGCCGAAAACGTTACAGTTACAGCCAATCAAGGTGAAATGAAAATACCGCAAAAAACCGTTTATTTAACAGGTAACGTCAACGCCGTTGGTCAGCGTCGCCAGTCTCTAAGATCCAATACACTAACTTGGTATCTAGATAATAAGTTAGTTGAAGCTCAGGGAAATGTAATTTATCGGCAAATTGACCCACCATTAAATTTTGCGGGTGAAACAGCTGTTGGTAATCTGCAAACAGAAAATATTGTTGTCAAAGGTGGTAATTCTAGCGGTAGGGTAGTAACGGAGATTATTCCCCAAGAAAGAGCCAATCGTCAGTAGTAGAGTTAGGGGAATGGGGCATTGCGAAAGAGGGGGCAGGGCAGGATAGCGCAGGGTCTGTCTGCGACACGCTGCGCGAACATAGAGAGCGTCAGCAGAAGTTTTTTAATTTTTAATTTTTAATTGATTTCTCCCCCACTCCCCATTTATAAATTTTGGGTTGGTCGAGTACTAGGCTAGGATCTAAGTATTACAAGTCCTTTGATAAATCATGAATGGATCAAACCGATTAGGTAAGGAATCCTCGCTAACATCACAGCAAGCAGAAGATTCCCACCCTCACGATATAGACCACGAGCATACAGATCATACTCATGGCACTGGAGAGTCGGCTCATCCTCACTTCCATAGCGAAGAGTCTTTACGGCGAATTGTCAATCGATTATCGCGGATAGAAGGACATGTTCGTGGTATTAAGACAATGGTGCAGCAAAGTACTCCTTGTCCTGATGTTCTACTGCAAATTGCCGCAGTGCGGGGCGCATTAGATAAGGTAGCACGAATTGTTTTGGATGAACATTTAACTGAGTGTATTGGTAGAGCCGCACAAGAGGGTAATATTGAAGTTGAAATTAAGCAGTTAAAAGCTGCTTTAGATCGATTTTTACCTTAAGAATTAGAAAAATAAAAAATTAACTCTTGCCAAGTAGCAAAAAGGCAATACCTACCGCAATAAGCTACCCATTTTCGTCAAAACCCAAGATGATCAATTTTGAAATCAAGTAGACAAGAATATGATATGAAGCCGCGATCGTGATTAGCTAGACTATGATCCTAGAAAAATATGATTTTCACTATTCTTTAATTGGCAAATTAGACAAACCACTAATTTTTTTTCTGCATGGCTTCATGGGTAACACCGATGAATTTGATGAAGTCATAAAATTACTATCTGATGATTTTGATTGTTTAACACTTGACCTCCCCGGACACGGCAAAACTCAAGTTTTGGGTGGGGATGAGTACTATACAATGGCAAACACTGGCAATGCATTAATCAACTTAATGGATCAGTTAAAAATTGCCAAATGTTTTTTAGTTGGTTATTCAATGGGTGGAAGATTGGCTTTATATCTCACCCTACATTTTCCTGAACGTTTCTTAAAAGTTGTGCTAGAGTCTGCTTCCCCCGGTTTAACAACAGAATTAGAACGATTAGAACGGATTAAAATTGATATTCAAATAGGCAGAAAATTAACAAGAAGTTTTGCCATAATTGATTTTGCTGATTTTCTATCAAATTGGTACAATCAAAAAATTTTTGGTTATATAAAAAATCATCCAGAATACGATCGCATGGTAGAAAGTCGATTGCAGAATAATCCACAGGAATTAAACAAATCGCTGCGCTTTATGGGTACTGGATGCCAACCTTCTTTATGGGAAAAGCTAAAATATAATACCATTCCCATGCTTTTACTAGCTGGTGAATATGATTCTAAATTTATATCTATTAATACAGAAATGGATCGAATATGTGAATCTGCCCAGATGAAAATAATTAGTAATGCCGGACATAATATCCACTTTGAAAACACCTTGACATTTGTAGAAAATATCAAATATTTTTTGTCAGCAGCAAGTTAAAAATTAAGAGAACTTCATTGCTTATTTACCACCTTCCTAGAAGGAGTTGGGGATGGTGTCAAATTCGGAGCTTTTGGTTGCTTTATTGCGGTTAATTCCTCTTGCAACATTTTCTGATAAACCTTAGGCAAAGAGCTACTAACAGAATTAGTTTCTATGCCATATCCTAAACTTGTCCAAGTGGGAGAAAGTCGCCGCAAAACATCATTTAACTTTCCCTGACGCAACAGTTGAGAAATATCAGTTCCCCAAACTTTAGAATCATTCAACCAACGATAAACTACTACATCTTGATATTCTGCTTCAAAACTATAAGCAGTCCAAAACATCATCTGCATCGGTCTTGGATGATAACGGGGAGCTAAACGATACCAAGTAATGTTGATAATTTGATATCTACCAGCAGCAGTAGAACAATTACCTGTGTTGGGGCCTGTGACAATTGTGACGCATATCTCAGGATGTCGGCTAAGGTCGTTGACCTGCTGTCCCCCATACAAGAGCGAATAGGGACGGTTCCCACTTGCTTCACTCGCCGAGATGGTTCGCATCAAAGCGCGGATATAGGGGTCGCCCTCTTTCATGACCAAAGGCGGCTGTTTATTTTCAAAGATGGGATCGGAAGGCGATCGCAAGTCTCCAATATACCATTGCAACAAATACACAAAGCCGAGAAGTGCGGCTATAGGGCCAATAAGTTTTTCAACACCTTTGAATTCAAAGCCTTTCAGAGTCCGACTCCTTCAAATTCGCTCTCTTTGCTAACAAAAATCATCGACGAACTAATTCTGACAAAGTTCACACTTGATTGTTAGTTATTATTCCCGATTTGCTCATTTTTTTAGGAATTAGGAAAAAAGGGCACAAATCAGTATAGTAAGCAAGATACTCCCAAAAATGCTAACTAAGTACAAGCTCAATCGCTTCTTGTAGCATCCTGCTTCGGGCAATAAATTACTTCCTCGCTCAAATCGTGTGATTTTCGAGTTGCACTTCCAAAACTTTTACCTACTATATACTTCAACATAAATTCATAAAAATTTAGTTAATCACGCCATAGTCGTGCTTAAGCACAAATTGTCATGATGTATTTAGTAATTACTTGTACAAAATTCATTTTACACACAACTGACTGAGTAAAGTTTAGAATCAAACTTTATGGCTAGTTTAATTTGCATGAGTACTTATTAATCTTATCAATCACTCAATGATTGATCATTTATTCAGCTTTCTTCTAGCAAAACTAACAGATACAGCACTTCCGGCTATTATGAAGCACAATTTTACCCACATCCCTTTCCTATCCTAACTTTTGCAATTGTGTGCGTACCTCATAGCAGGCGGAAGTGCTGTAATCTCTGCGATCGCTTCTCTATTATTAGAGATGTGCGATCGCCTTTATATTGTAAATGAGTCTAGGGGTTTAGGATTGCTAAACCCTTTTGAGTATGGAATGGAGCGATCACTTACCTATGTTATAATCAAAATAGTTAATTTACTGACCAATTAGCTATGACAACAGAGATATTAAAATCTGTTGAACCTACCCTTTATGAAGAAGATTATTATTTATGGGTAGAAACAACACTTAAACAATTAGAAAATAAAGATATTGAAAATCTGGATTGGCAACATTTAGCAGAAGAAATTGAAGCTTTGGGAATTGAGCAAAGACGAAAAGTAGAAAGTTACTTAAAACAATTATTAATTCATCTTTTACTTTATCGTTATTGGGAAACTGAAAAAGAATATTGTCAACGAGGCTGGCAAATAGAAATAACTAATTTTCGTGATGAACTAGAATTTTATTTTCGTTCCAAAACACTTTATAACTATTCTCTTAATTGCTTAGGGGCAGTTTATATTAAAGCCAGAAGGCAAGTAATTCAAAAAGCAGGTTTATCCCCTGAGATTTTTCCAGAACAATGCCCTTTTACTCCCGAAGATATTTTTAATAGTGAGTACTTCCCACAATAAAAGTGATTTTGTATTGCTGTTTGTGGAGATGAAGGTCACAAAAGAGTGATCGCCTTTATATTGTAAATGAGTCTAGGGGTTTAGCAACGCTAAACCCTTTTGAGTGTAGGATGGTGCGATCGCTTTATGGAGTGCAATCAATGAGCTATAAATTTAGATGAAGCAAGCTACTTGACGAAGTGCGTAGGCATAGGCATTGCTTTTGCATAAAGATGTGAGCCGCTCATTTTGGCAAACAGAATCCTCTGGGATATTAGCACTGTTGAAATAGCTCCCTAAAGCTTTTTGAGGCTGCTTCTGGTTTGGCAACAATTTCGACAATTTTATTGCGTGCATCTGCTTCAAACAGCGCCTCAACAGCAACTTGGGCAACTTTTTGCCTGGGGATGCTACCGTCAAATAGTGTATCAGCGCTCTGCATTACGATCGCGTCGAGGTTATCTTCATTTTTCAACCCACCAGGACGCACAATCGTATAAGTTAGACCACTTTTCTGGATATACTCTTCAGCTTGCTTTTTCCATACCAAAATCAGCCAAAACAAGTTCAGTGGATGGAATAACTGCGAAGTACACAAAGAAGAAACGAATACAAGATGCTCAATTCCCTTTGCTTTGGCAGCGTCTACTAAATTTTTAGTCCCTTCAAAATCCACTTTATAGGGGCCAGTGGGGTCAAAACTAGGTTTTGCGCCAGTCGCAATCAACAGAATTGTGCTATCTCCCAACGCAGCAGTTAGAGTTTCTGGTTGTAACACGTCGCCTACCACCAATTCGGTTTCAGGAGACAGAATACCCCTAGCTTTCTCTGTATCTCGCACCAAGGCTCGGACAGGAATATTCCGCGCTATCAATTCTTGCACAATCCGGCGACCCGTTTCACCCGTTGCCCCTGCTACAAATGCTTTCATAAGAAATGCTATCCTGGGAAACTATTGTGTGCTTGTTCAGTTCTTTATTTTAGTAATTCTATGGAGGTGATGGCAGATTAATGAGGTTTCGGTCAAAATAGGATCTGAATGTCAAATCACCCAGGCGCGTGGGGAATTATTAATATAGACAAACGCCAAAGTTAGTATACAGTAATGCATTTATGCTTTCAAGAAAAAGCGAATATAAATCCTGGGAAATAACAGAAGCAGTTTTACCTGTAGCATCCAGCCAAGAAGAAGCTAAGGACACATTAACAGAAGCAAATGTAGCGACGCTCACAAAATTTTACGGTCGTTATCAAGATTTCATGGAAATGGCTGCCCCAGTAGAAAAGGTTGCTGAGTATCTCAATGCTCACGGATCATGGTTTTCGCGTTGCGCTGAACCCATGAAGGTACAATCACTTGGGGAAAATGGCTATGCTTTAATAATTGGTCGTTTTGGTTCTTTTGGTTATGAAGTAGAACCGAAAATTGGTTTGGAACTATTGCCCCCAGAGGAGGGTATTTACCGCATCCGTACAATCCCCATTCCTGACTACCAGCCGCCTGGTTATGACGTAGACTATCGGGCATCTCTACAGTTAATAGGAAACGATAGTTGCGCTAGCATTGGCGAAGTTACAAGAGTTGAATGGGAATTGGATTTGATAGTTTATCTTCACTTTCCCCGATTTATTCAGCGATTACCCAAGTCTATAATTCAATCTACAGGCGATCGCTTACTTAACCAAATCGTCCGCCAAGTCTCCCGCCGCTTAACTCGCAAAGTTCAGGAAGATTTTCATAAATCTTTAGAAATACCGTTTCCTGCTAATTTTAAGCAAAAGCGGTAAGTCAATTGTCAGTTAACAGTTATCAGCCTGTTAACTGACAAACGACATACAGACTATGCTTTAGTGAGAATTCTTTGGACAATTTGCACCCCAGTCACAGCCTGCCAAGCAAAAAGCCCCAAAAGCGTGAAATTTATCAAAATGTGAGTTGCACGCGCCCAATTTGCCCCTTTCTGCATGTAAGGGGACAAAGCAGCAGAAAATGCTATTAGACTTGTCATACCTAATCCTGCTAACAGGTGCGGCTGCACAAACAACTTACCATTATTGATGTAAGTGACGGCCATCCCTCCAATTGCACCTGCTACCATCAAAGCCAGGAGTATAGACCCGATTTGGTAGTGTCTGACGTTATATCTACCTTTAATCAGTTCTTTCTTTTCTTCCCCTTGAGCATTTCTGGTACGCTGTACTTGCAGTCCCAAATAGGCAGCATAAATTGAGAATGCTAATAGCGCCCACATGAGCACCGGATGGAAGAAGTTCAGCCAATATTTCACCGACGTAGAAAGTTCCAGACTCATCGTGTTCTCGCCTAATTATTAAATCTTCATAAAAATTAGCATAACTCTATTTTCTGTGCTTAAAGTTGCACAAATAAAAGAGACTCTCTCATCTCCCCTGATTATTTTCCTTTGCCCTCTTGCAAAAGTGGATAAACAATCTCAGACTAAATTTTAAGGGTAGACGAACAAAACCCCCTGTGTGGGATCTCATTCATGACTGAAAACAACGATACTTTGCTGCTAAAAGCTGCTAAAAGTGGCGATATCAAGGGACTATGTGCGCTAGTGGCTGCTGGTGCGAAGGTAGACGCGTGCGATCGCCAAGGTACTACGGCGTTAATGTTTGCTGCTAATTTAGGCTATACCGAAATTGTGCGATCGCTGCTGGATGCTGGGGCAAATATCAACTTGCCCAGAAAACTCTATGGTTTGACGGCTTTAATGTTGGCGGTTAGTGCCAAACAGCTTGACATTGTGCATCTTTTATTATCCAAAGGTGCTGATGTCAATGCCACGAATGAAGATGGCAGCACAGCTTTAATGGCAGCAGTTCTCAAAGGTCATATTGATATAGTGCGAGTTTTATTGGCTGCTGGTGCCGAAGTTAATATCGCAGATAAAGATGATGATACTGCTTTGAAACTTGCGGTTAAGCAGGGAAAAATAGAAGTTATAGAAGCAATTCTCCAAACTGGTGTGGATGTCAATATCCAAGATGAAGAGGGTGAGACACTCTTAATGCTAGCGGCAGATTTGGGACATCTGGAGATTGTGAAAGCACTGTTAGCAAGAGGGGCTGATGTGAATATGAAAAACGCTGATGGTGGAACTGCCCTATCAGCCGGAGCAGCAGCTGGACATAGTGCGATCGCAGCAGCTTTACTAGATCGAGATGCCGAGATTAATCTCCAAGACCAAGATGGTGAAACGGCTTTACACCTTGCCGTTGTGGAAGGGCACATTGATGTCGTGCAGGTGTTACTTAACAAGGGTGCAAATGTCCAAATTAGGAACCGTCTGGGTGATACGCCACTGCTGGTAGCAGCATTACAAGGACATAGCCAAATTGTCGAAGCACTGCTGCATTCGGGGGCAGATATTAATGAAAAAAATCTTGGTGAAGTACCTTTGACTTTGGCTGCATCACAAGGACACAGCCAAACGGTGAAAGTATTGCTAGAGTATGGTGCTGATGCCAACACTCCGGGAGATGATGGCAAAACTGCTTTGATCAAGGCAACCGAACGCAAGCACACAGAGATTATCCATTTACTGTTGGCAAAGGGAGCAGATGTAAATTTTCAAGACTCAGCGAAGGCAACATCATTAATGTGGGCTGCCTCAGCAGGTTATGGCGAGATTGTGCAAGTATTACTTCAAGCTGGAGCAGACGTAAATTTGAAAAATCGGGGCGGTTATACTGCTTTGATGATTGCAGAATTTAATGGTTATAAGAATGTGGCGCGGAATCTGCAAAAAGCTGGGGCGCAAGAATAACCTCCTAAATTCTTCATCTAAAATCTTTTCAAAAATATCTTGACAAATAATTAAATGAAGGTTACTAACTTAAATACCAAGGAAGTTTAAAACAACTAAGTCTAGACCTAAGAAACAAAGAAAGCAAAACTCCGTCGTAGCTGTTGTGAACTTGCTACGGCGGAGAAAAGAAAAATTAAAACTCCAAGAGAGAGCAGGCCAAATGCTTGCGTCACAAGGATAGTAAAGAAAGCAAAAATGAAGAAGTAAATTTACCTTTTACTTTTTACCTTGTACCTTTTACCTTTTACCTAGTCTCCCCCTCGGCGTTTCCTACTGTGCTAGATGTGCAAAATATATAGTTTTTGATTGAACAGAAAAGTATTCTAACGATCATTTTTGATGTATCATCCTCAAGGCTAAATACAAACAATTTGCCAAAAAAGGTTGATGTACGACCATTTGGGCGATCGCTACGGAAAATCAAAGAAAAAATAAATAAAAAATTAAATTTAGTAGAATCACTGTGGTGAATCCCCAGAGACCATACTTTTAAGCATGGACTGATGAATTGACCAAGTAAAAATGGCTAACAACTATAAAATTTGCAGAACAACTAGTGTCATATCATCAGTGTTTTGCTTATCATCACCGATGAATTGCTGAACTTGGTCAAATAAGTAATCTACAATCTCCTGTGGGCCGTTACAGTACTTACAAGCCGTATTGAAGCCAGTGACAAAATTGTCTTCATCGAAGCGATCGCCACCAGCCGCAGCAGCATCAGTCAAGCCATCTGTATAGTAAATAATTGTATCCCCAGGCTCTAACTGTACCTGGGCATCTTCATATTGGCTGTTAGCATCCAAGCCAATTAGCATTCCCAGGGTATCTAAACGGCTGACAGTTTTTGTAGCTGCGTGCCACCACAGAGGAGGATTGTGTGCAGCATTGCTATAAGACAAAATTCTGTTATGGGGATTATATTCTGAATAAAATAGCGTTACAAAGCGGTGGGAATTTTCTAAATCCGCATACATAACTCTATTTAAGTTTTGCAGAATTCCGGCTGGGGAATTACCATGTAGCACTTCTCCCCGCAGCATTCCCCGCATCATCGTCATAATTAGCCCAGCCGGGACACCTTTGCCCATGACATCTCCAATAACCAAACCCCAGCGGCCAGTTTCCGTGCCGTCTTTAACCTTGGACTGAATCTTATTGTGATTGGTAGCAATAAAGTCATAGTAGTCTCCGCCGACGCGATTGGCGGGTTTACAACGTGCCGCCAAAACAGCACCAGGGATTGTGGGACACTGACGTGGGAGAAGTCGCCGTTGAATTTCTGCACCAATTTCTAGTTCTTGGTCTAGGCGTTCCTTTTTTCTTAGTTCTACAGCAAGTTCATCGTTTTCGATCGCTACTGCTGTTTGGTCTGCCACTAACCTAACTAACTTTTGCCTAGTTTCTGTCCAACTATATTCTGGATCGCGACTCAAGACGTAGAGCCATCCCCGTTCTGTATGCTTCACCAGAATCGCTGTCCCAAAGATTTGCACATCTGGCCCTAAATAGCGATGCATCTGGTCATCCAAAATCCCCGTAGCATTTGCTAGAGGGGCAGTATTGGGCATCAGCGTGATTTGACTACTGGCTATTTCTAGCGCTTTGCGGATATTTTTTCGCTGGCCACTATCTTGCCAATGTAATTGCTCTAACCTGACTTGACCATTAGGTTTGTAGAGAAACAGGGCGCTACCGTCTGCATCTGTTACTCTTGTTGCCATCAATGGGATCAGTTCCAAAAACTGATTCAAATTATTGAAACTTCTCAGGGCAAATCCTAAAGAACTTAGCAAATCTTGAATTTTGTTCTGTTCCCGGTGCAACCTTGCCACGAGTTCTTTGAGTGCCACGACTGGTGTGACATCCGTCGCGGCACTACTATTGCTGTCAGTGGGTTGAGAGGGCAGTTGAGACACAGGCACAGGTACTATTGCACTTTATATTGGGAGATTTTAGATTACTTATAAATCTTTTGGCTATGGCATTGCTAAACCATATTTAGATAAGACTTGTCACTTTCGCAAGAGTATAAAGACGTAACAGGCAAATTTTATAAGTATTTTATTTGCTTATTCTATTGTTGATGGAATATTCGTAATTTTAAATCATGTATTTTTAGTCCAAATCCAACCCGTAAAAATTACTGGTTTCGTTGATAGTTTTCAGGAAAAATCTCTAAAAGCGCTCAAATTAAGCTTAGTTTGTTAAAAATAGACTCACACTCATTCCCAAACCTGAGAATATGTAAATAAGTCTTCAAATACTTAATTTGTATACCATAATTACCGGGATAATCGCCAAGATTGAGATTTTCAATTTTGAATTTCTCGTTTTGGGAATTTTGATTTGCTGAAGATGCAAAACTGAAACCCATTAAAATGCGATAAAAATGAGATAATCCCTAAATCTAGAAAAAATATCCTCCAAGAACTTTAAGTTAAAAGCCAGAAAGAGTGATGTCGTTTAACCATCAGAATTCAAACCTCTCGATTTCTTAGAGAAAATATTTGTAGATACTTTCGCAAGTCAGAACTGAGAATACACCTGGGAGTGTTGAATCAGCTTACTTACACCAATTCGCTTTTTGAGTCCACAGTGGACTATTTTCCGAAGTTATCATGTTCGGAAGCCTTCCTTTTGTTGAGGTTGGCGCTGGGCAAACTGATGATATTTTTATCTCTACTAGTTTGTCAAACTAGTTCTGAGGCTTCGTAGTAAGCATTTAAGTGCTTACTACGAACTTACTTACCCATCAATTTAAACTTGACAGACTACTACTCTTAAGTAAGCTACACGCAGTGTGCTGCTCTCACGATCGCTAACGCTGTTGCTTTAAGTCGTGAACTATTTCCAGTATTTTGTTTCTAGTTAGTTCAAGTGATAATACCAGATCAGTTATCCCTAAATTTATCAGTTTGTCAAGAAAAATTTTAAACTCCAAATTTTTCAATTAGCTACTCAAGAGAGCTTCGACAAACTCGTAGCTCGAAAAGGGGCGCAGGTCTTCAATTCCTTCACCAGCACCAATAAAGCGAATGGGTAAACCTAGCTGTTGCACAACGGCAAGGGCAACACCACCTTTAGCGGTGCCATCTAGCTTGGTTAAGACAACGCCACTCAGTTGGGCAGCTTGGGAGAAAACTTCGGCTTGCCGCAGGCCATTTTGCCCTAAAGTTGCATCTAGAACCAAAAGTGATTCTACTTTGGCATTTGGGGCTTTTTTGTCGATAATTCGCCGGATTTTACCGAGTTCGTCCATTAAATTTTTCTTGTTTTGCAGTCGCCCAGCTGTATCTACCAGAAGTAATTCGGTTTGACGCGCTTGGGCAGCTGCGATCGCATCAAATACAACTGCGGCTGGATCTGTATTCTTTCCCGGATTGGCAATTACATCCACGCCACTTCTACTACCCCAAACCTTTACCTGTTCCACGGCGGCAGCGCGGAAGGTGTCTGCTGCTCCAATCAAGCATTTATAGCCTGATTTTTGTCCCAGGTGGGCAATTTTACCGATGGTGGTGGTTTTACCGGCACCATTCACCCCAGTGATTAACCAAATATTCAAGGTTTCTTTTTCTGGGGTAAAGGTAGTTTTGTGGGATGCAATGCTTGGTGCATCCAGCATATCCCGGAGGATTTTTTTCAGGTAAGCGATCGCTTCTTCAGGTGCAGTGACTTCTTCTCGAAGTTTTGTCTGTAGGGCATTGATAATAAAGTCTGTTGCCTCTACACCCACATCAGCTTGCAGGAGCAATGCCTCAATTTCCGTCACAGCAGCTTGGTTAAGCGGCCCTTGACCAACGATCGCCTTCAGTTGATTGAGAATGCTACGACGAGTTTTGTCTAACCCTTGCCGGAGCTTTTTCAGCCAGGTAATTTCTTCAATAGAAACGTCTTCTGGACTTCTACCTTGAGCCGCCAAGACTTTTGCCGACCAGACAAACCCATCATCAAACACTAGTCCGGGAATTTCCTCTCCTGTATCTGAGGTTGTAGCTACTGACTGTAATACTTCCGGCTCTGGGACTTCAATGGCAGTGGCTATTAGTTGATCCAGTTTGGCTTGCCGTTCTGCCGCCGCCCGTTCTAAGAAGGATAATGCTGTTGGCTGTGTTGCCTCTGGCGTAACTATTGGTTCGGTGGGTGTTAGTTCAACTTCACTTGCTGTTAGTTCTGGGCTTTTGACATCTGGCTGAATAGCAATTGCTGTTGCTGAGGAATCTTCCGTACTTTCTTCTTCAGTAGTGGCTTGAATAACTTCTGGCTGTGCTGTTTCTAGGGTTGTACTAACAGGTTCCTCAGTTGTTTCTGGTTCAGTGATTTCCGCAATTGCCGTTTCTGCGATTTCAGGTTGTGCTGATGGTGCTGAAGTATCTGCTGAGTCTGGCGGACTTTCTACTACCTCGGCTTGTTGTTTTTGCTGAATATTTTTGTATGCAGCTTTAGCAAACGCCAACAAGTCTGCCGTTGTGTCTGGTGCAGTTTCAGCAGTTGGTGTTGAGGTTTCGGCTGGCTCTGGTTGGGGTTCTTGTGCAGGAAGAGTTTCTTCCTGTTTTTTATCAGAGGGAGTCTCAGAGGAATCGTTATATTGACGACGGAACCAATTAAAAACCATTGCAGCAGTATTAGTTATATGAGTTATAAGTTATAAGTTATGAGTTTAATTTAACTTTGCACTTTTTCTTGGGGTGAAAACTTCCGGGTTATCCTCACCTTGCACCGCAAGTTCGAGGAGAATCTTTACAACAGAAGGTTCTCTCCCTTCGCGCAGCGTCTCACCTTGGAAGAAGTTCCGCTCGGAGGAAGCCGCAGAAGCGGCTACAGACTTTTCTCCACGGAAGTATAGGAATTACGTTAGCGAGTCATTGAGCGTCACGAGCGTCATTACGAATTACGCAGTGGTACTATGCTGTTTTTTTCTGCTCAGTGACTCGGCGCAAAACACCGTTAATGAATCGATGGCCATCTTCTCCACTGTAGCGTTTGGCTAGCTCCACAGCTTCGTTGATGGCGATGCTGTCTGGAACTCCTAAGAACTTCATTTCTGCCACAGCGATTTGCAGGATATCGCGGTCAATTTGGGCGAGGCGAGTGACTTGCCAATCTACTAAGGCAGTAGAAATGAGTTCATCTATAATGTGTCGATTTTCGTTGACGGTAATCACAAGCTCTTTAGCGTAATTCCGAACTCCCTTGTCTTGATTAGCTAGCTGAATCAATACTGGGAAATCAACTGCTGTACCCAACTGATTGATTGCTGTCTGGGTGCAGGCGATCGCTTCTTGAAGCATTGTTCTAGCAGTATTGAGGTCGGAGGCCCGAGTTTGGCTACTTAAGAGGCGATCGTTACTCCGTTGTAGTTCACCTGCGGCATTGTCGAGGGTATCTTGCACTTCTGAGGTCAGAGTCCGTACTGCCCCTAGCACCAACTTGGATACGAGTTGATCGTCTTCCAATTTATCTAATTTCTTGGGGTTGACTGGCAATTGGCTAAGGCTTAAAAGCGCTAATTCACGAGCAATTTGCTGGGGTTTACGAGGTTGCATAAAAGTGAGGGGTGATTGTGCGAGAACTGATTAACTAGGTGGGACAAACTTATAAGTCTATCAATTTTGGCACAGTCGAACAACAACATTACGCATTTGCTTGTGACTTTGCCAGATTGATTTTAAGTTTCTTCAACGGGAATAATCTGCTGCTTGATTTCGTCGTGTTTCACTCCCAGTGTGGACTCTTTGGAGAAAACTAAGGGCGTATTGGGGGCAACAATGCCACCTGATACAACTATTTTAAAGGCGTCTTCAATGGACATGGAGAGGTTCACCACTTCGTCTTCAGGAACGACTGCATACCATCCGGTAGTCGGATTCGGGGTGGTGGGGATAAAAACACTTAGCACGGGGCGAGACATCTGGGTTTGGATATCACTACTGATTGCACCAGTGACAAAAGCGATCGCCCAAATTCCTCGACGGGGATACTCTACCAAAATTACCCGGCGAAACTTGCCATTAGAATCTTTTAGTATTGTTTCTAAAAGTTGTTTGAGAGTTTTGTATACCTGTCCCGCCAAAGGAATTGCCTGTAATAGCCGCTCACCAAAATCTAACAACCAGCGTCCAGCTATATTCCGAGCCATCAGTCCCATCAACAAAATACTTAGTAACGGTACAGCCAATCCAACTAATAAATTCAGTACATTTACTAAAATTGGGTTTAACCCATCAAAGGGATTCAGTTGTTTGGGAATTTGTGTGAGGAAGTTGATTACCCAATTAGCAATGGTAATTGTCAGCCAGATAGTGGTTGCTAGGGGAATTACTACCAACAAACCAGCAATCAGGTCGTTTTTTAAGTCCTGTTTTAGGCGATTGATTACCAAGCCCCGATTCTCCTGTTTTAAGCTAGAGGAACTTTTGTTATTGGTATCCATACCAGCAGATTCGTTAAATTCGGAAGACTTTAACTTTAGGCAGCTTCTGGCGCAAGTAATTGTGCAAAACGCTAGCAAATTGGCTACTGCCGCAAAAACACGTACTTGTTGCTGGAAATCAGCTATTTTCCTATAAGCATACACATAGACATCAACCAATCCGATGGCGACTGGTTATTCTCCGAGGATGTTACTTTTCTTGATAAGACTTGTAAATGATTGTTGCAAGTCCTTAGGTATTACTAATCTACCGCGCTCAATCAAAAGCTGCTCATGATTCTGAAAGTACCATCAGGTAAACTAAAGGATTATTTTATCTGGTCAGTCACTCACATTTGAGCAGGAGCAGCTTTTCTGAAAATGTTCTGTTAAAAATATTAATTTATTATGTGTAGTCTTGAATCGTGAAAAACAAGATCCCCGACTTCTCAAAAAAGTCGGGGATCTGTCATGCTGATTTTGCGATCATTGCTTGTTGATTTTACTGAGAATCCTTTTAATCTCCAGTCCCTTTTACGCCACATCAACTTGTGTAGTTTCAGAATCCACAGATTGCAACTGTTGTGTACTATCTTGTACCAGAATTGCTGTTGCCTCTAAATTAGGTTTTGGTAGATACTTCATTTCCCAGACTTTGAGCAAAATCAGATATTCGTAGAATGCCTGTAATGTACACCAAGCGATTCCGGCGCGTCCATCTAAACAGCCGCCTAAGATAAAATACATATATACAAACCGTAGCAACGGCCTGGCGGGTAAACGCAAAGACAAATCTTTCAGAGCACGGCGTCTTTCAACTTCCGATTTGCCAAAGAATAAATCTTGCCAGTTGACCTTTCCCTGTTCTAGCTGATACAGCGTTTCTTGAGCTTCATCTGTAGAATAACGGTTGTGCTTGTCAATCCAACGGCTCAAACCTTTGCTACAAGTGTAGTGTGGATATGTTTCTTTTAAAAAGCTAGTTGCACCCTCGCAAACTTCCCTTTCAGTATGACCGTAGTCTGTAAACCAGACTTTACCGTGGCAAAAGAGACGCATTTGGTAACGGGGATACTGTGTGCTATAGCGAATCCAACGATTCATGAACATGACACGTTCCGCCACGTAGTAACCAATGTAGTCTGGATTCTGACTTACCTTTTCGCATTCCGCAAACAGTTCTGGTGTCATCCGCTCGTCAGCTTCGAGAATGTAAACCCATTCGTGCTTCGGGGGGATAGACTCTAACATCCAAGTGCGTTGGCGTCCGTGGCTTTCAAAAGCGTGTTGGACGACGCGGATGGGATAGCGACTGGCGATTTCTACAGTGCGATCGCTACTGCATGAATCTATAACAATGATGTCATCCGATAGCATCGCTGATTCGATACAAGCAGCAATATCTAGCTCTTCGTTATATGTCAGTATGTAAATTGAGAACATTACCCAAGTTCTATAGCGATTTTACTCAGTGATAATTGCCTTTTTATTGTTATTAGCTATTAGACGCATGGCAGTATTAGCCATAAATAACTTTTGGATACGTCCTACTGCCATGCCAGTAGTAGATTAGCGTGCAGTAGCTTTAGGTTTACCACCTTGTACAGCACCCCTACCTCTTAAGCCTGTCCAGCCGATGATAATGTAACCAATGGACAACAGCAAACTGCTAATTCCAATCCGCAGTCCAGACTTCCAAGCAGTATCTTTAGCCTGTTTCTGTGCTTCGTCTCTGCGCTGGCGAACTTGGCTAAGTTGTTGATTTTGCAGCGTCTGAATATCTGTTTGTTGTTCGATAGCTTTGTCAAGCGCTTGGGGATCTGTTTTAGCCTTCTTCAGTAACTCTTTGATATTTGCGGGAATTTGAGGGCTTTCAAGTGCTTGCTTATATTTTTGCTCATCTTTGAGGATTTCACTAAACTGAGCTTTGGTTTGGTTTCGCAGCTGCTCTAGTTGCGTTTTTCCTTGCTCAGTATTCAGTTGTGCTTGCAATTGCGATAACCGAGTGTTCAGTTGATTTTCTGCCTGATCTGCTTCTTGGGTGATGCGGTTGAGTGTTTGAGTCTTAGCTTGATTGACGTTATTTAGGTGCAGGGGAAAAATCAGCAAGAACATCAACCCTAAAATACTTGAGAGGATCAGGGCGGGAAATCTTAAATCGACACCTTGGGCGCGATCGCTTCCTGCATCAGCATTCTCAACCCAATAAGCAGCAAACAGAAGCCCTAAACCTACTAAAGGAACAATTCCCCGATCAACTAATGCTGTTGCTAAGTTGATTTGCCATACCCGATCAGTCGGTTGAAAGGGTAACAATAGAATCAAAAAGTCAACGAAAAAGGACAAAATGCAGATTAGTCCAACTACCTTCAGTGTGAGGGCAGTACTCACGGAAGTAAAACGGTTAACCATAGTTTTTCAAACTGGCGGTGAATACGAGTGATTTTCATATTTCAAGCTACTTGAATATTGTGCCCATGACCGTGACTATTGTGTAGAAATATAAAGCAGATTCAATATCGGTAAAGGCATCGGTAAAGGCTCTCCGTCTCTTGGTTTTCAACTAGGCCACAGTAACATTTGTTATGTACAGTGTCTTCAGGAAATTCCTGGTGTTTTAAGATACGAACATCATGCGGCGCTGGATGAAAGACTTATTAATTAACCGATTTACCTTATTAGAATTCTCAATCGGTTGTAACATAGCCATTCTACAGGGGCGCACATTTATCTGTACGCCCCTAGAAAATTTTGTATCCATAGAAAAATTGCTATATCTCCCTCATCTCTTCCATTTTTCCATCTCCCGTGCAAGGGCATCTTCCCAAATCGGTAGATCCTCCGGTCGGTCAACATCAGCTAAAGGCAACAAGTTGACATGTGATAAATTAATTTGCTGGGCAATGTCCACAGTTTTCTGGAATACTTGAGCAGTTCCCCACTCGATGTTCATGAATAACTCCGGGATGGGCTGGCGCAAACCAATTAAGTAATATCCACCATCGATCGCAGGGCCAAGTACGAGGTCAAAGGTGTGTAACTTCTCAAAGGCTGTTGCTAGAATTTGGGCATTCACTCCAGGACAATCTGTACCAATGATAATTACTTGTTCTCTACCAGATTGAAAAGCCTCGAAAAGCGATCGCGCCATCCGCGAACCAAGATCCCCTTCACCTTGAGACTGGTAAACCAAATCCAACCCCAGCCAGTCTTGCATAAGTTGCGAATCTCCGCCTGCAAACCGCACTTCTACAGATATAGCAGTTGCTTTTTGCAATTCTTGAACCTGAAATATTGTATATTCAGTCATTTCCCGCTGAAGATTGGCAGCCCCAACAGTTCCCAAAACAGGTATCAATCGGGTTTTTGTCTTACCTGGTTCTGGATAGCGAGTAAAAATAATCAGGTGCTGTTTTGGGTTTGCTGGTAAGTTCAGCACACAATACCTTGTTTGAATCAACTAATAATATCTTAATAGCAATAATCACCCTCATTGTTAGCTCTAGGTTGCTCTTTTGCCGTTCGCATTGCTCCTAAAATTGTAGAGATGTAGACGCAACGCTTAACTTTACCACCATACTTACTGGAGATAGTTATACTTCGCGGTAGTGAGACAATATTACCTTTGTAATTAAATTTAATTTGCCTAACGCCATTTGAAATTTGTAAAGTCGTTTCTGGATCTAAGCGTATATTGGCATCTAAGTTATTCCAGTTAGCGTTAGGTGGGTTTATTGTTGCAGGATGAACCGCCCATTGAACAATGGTATTTTGTTCACGAAAGCTAGCTTGCCAGGTCAATTTTTCCTTGGTAGCTTGACTTTGGGCATGGCGCATAGCATAGTAAATTTCGTTTTGGGCAGTGTTGAGACGGCGAGTCTCCACAAAAGCGAGCCAATTGGGTATTCCCAGCGTAGCTAATATACCAATTAATACAACAACAACTAATGTCTCAGGCAAGGTAAAACCGCTTTTAGAGTTCTTATTGCAGAGATTTTTTGCATTAACTAGATATCGTAAATACACCTGGGTATCCATTTTTGCTTTCTGGTTGGTTTTCAGGTACCCAGAGATTGAGCAATGTTTCAGTTTTTTGGTTTCTGACTTCGCGCCTATTAATAATACTGTAAAGCAAGTTCGGCGAAGTACAAATTATGACAATTTTCAAGAATAATTTTAAGGTGAAATTTATATTTTGAAGTCTTGAAGGGTCGTTAAGAAAATACTTCCACAGAAATCTAGCAGAAGCTAGACCTTTTTGCCGATTAAACGGCTTTTGTAAAGATTTGCAGGTTAGATATTTATACAAATTTGCTAGGCTGATATTCCAACTACCCTTAAGTGTCGAAGGTCTTTCTTTGTAAGCTCTCTCAAGCACTTGCAAGCAGCATTTTTCCTGCCTGACAAGATTGGAAGAAACTGAATTAGCACTGATGCGATATAAGATTTGTACAGATGGTACACATATAAAATTAAACTTAGAGGCTAATCGTAGCCACATATCCCAATCCTGAGCCGCATTTAGAGATTCGTCAAAGCCACCTAATGTAATTAAAGAATTTCTACAAATTAAAGGATTAGATCCATTCTCTAGAAAGTTATTTAGTAATAATCTCTCATAAACATTTCCATTTACATTAATGCGCTTACCTGAAAGTATAAAATGACCATTTGTGTCAATATAATCAGTCCAACTGTAAGCAACTTTTGCAGTAACATTTTCTCGCAGAGCTTTTAACTGAGACTGAAGTTTATCAGGTGTCCAAACATCATCTGCATCTAAGAAACTTACAAATTCTCCAACTGCACGGTGTAGCCCTCGGTTACGACTGACGTTTCCACCAGCATTGGAATATGAAAATACTTTTACTCGTGAGTCTTTAATTTGTGTAACAACTTCTAAAGTTGAGTCTTGTGAACCATCATTAATTACAATTAATTCTAGATCAGCAAAAGTTTGATTTAAAACAGATTGAATTGTGTGCTTAATAGTATTTTCGCTATTATAAGCAGGAATAATTACAGAAACTTTTGGTGACTTTTTGCTAGGTTTTTTCATTTTATAGGGCTACTTTATTTTTTAATGCTCTGCCTAAATTACATTTTAAGTAGTACAGAGGACTCATCATGCTAGCCAAGTAAAACTCCATTTCAAAAAGAGCAATTAGATTACTCTTAAATTGTCCTCTATACTGAATTAGATGCTGTAATACTCGACGTAGATTCCCTAAAATAGTTTTCACAAATACTATTGGTTTTTGCCAATTTTTAGTATTTATTAAACGTAACTGAAAAATGCACAAACCACACCCGCGTGCCAGAGTTAACAGGTAATCTTTTTCAAGTCGCCAATGTGGTATTTGATGATAAGTATGCATGGTAGGGTTATACCAAATTTGCCAGCCTGCATAATGTATGTAAAGCAATGGTTCATAGTCATCACCCTGCACCAAAATACCAGGCAACTTGCCACTTAAATTAGGTCGTTGTGGTACATTTTCACACCATACTTGTTTCCGAACAACAAGCGCCGCACCAGGAGGAAGTCTTAAATTACCCGCATCAAACAAATGTGGATTTGAGCCATGTTCTCTGATAGCTAAAAAAGCTTGAATTCTTTCAAAATTTTCTGGCAAATTTCCTTCAAAATCACCATGAATCTGTCCACTCCAAGCACCTGCTTGAGGATGCTCTAATCCAAAGCTATATGCTTCTGATAACCAATTAGGTGCAGGTAAGTTATCATCATCTAAAAATGCAATTAGTTGCCCTCTGGCTTCTCGGACTGCCCGCAATCGGGCAAAAGCGGCTCCCTGTTCAGGTTCTAAAAAATATCTTAAATGACAGATTCCATCAAATATTTTTTGGTAATTCTGGATGATTTCAAATGTGTTATCAGAACTGTTGTTATCTACAATAATGATTTCCCAGCTAAGTTGTTCTACTCCTGTCTGGGTTAAGATTTTATCTAAAATTTTGGGTAAGCGAGTTGCTCCATTATATGCAGGAATGGCTACGCTAATATTTAAATTTTCAACTGCTAATTCAGTCATAATACCTAATATTTTGATAATTTATTTTTTAAAATAACCATTTTTCCAAAGATAAAAAGGGCTAATGAAACTACTTAAAAAAAGTTCCATTTCACAAGCAACCACCAAATCTTGTTTTAGCTTAGTTCGATATTTGAGTAAGTGTAAAACAATTTTACGCAGATCATTTATCATGTAAGGTAAAAGAGCTACTGGTCTATATACCTGTTTGATATTTACCATTCTAGTTACATAACGGCTAAGTCCAATACCTCGAAAAAACGGAATTAAATAATCTTTTTGTAAACGAAACTTTGGTATTTTGTGTGAAATTTCCATTTCTGGGTTATACCAAATTTCCCATCCTGATTTTTGAATATAAGACAACATTTCTAAGTCTTCACTGGTAAGCATATTGCCTTTCACTCTTCCAGTTAAAATAGACTTATCTGGTACACTTTCTAACCAAGCTTGTTTACGGACAACAAGTCCGGCAGATGGAGGTAGTAATTTTTTAGCTGCTTCATATAATAGTGGTAAATTACCTCGCTCTGTAATTGCCAAAAATGGAGCAATTCTCTGAAAGTTTTCTGGTGGTTCTACTTCCCAGTCAGGATGAATTTGACTGCCATAAGCTCCCGCCTGAGGATATTTTTCACCAAAAGCATAAGCTGCTGATACCCAATTTGATACTGGGTAGTTATCATCATCTAAAAAACCTATGAATTTACCTTTAGCTTCTGCAACTGCTCTTTTTCGGGCATAAGCTGCACCTTGTTTTGCTTCAAAGCAATACTTTAAAGTGTAAGGACACCGCCAATTATTTTGATAAGTTTGAACAACTTTAGCTGTGTTATCAGTGCTGTTGTTGTCTACAACTATAATTTCCCAAGATAAATTTTCAGTGTGAAGTTGGTTTTTTAGTCGTTCTAGTAGTTCAGGCAAACGACTTTCACCGTTATAAGTTGGGATCGCTACAGTAATATCAAGGTTCTCAGTCATTTGAAAAAAGTTACATTTTGATATGTTGATTAGGACGCTTTTTACATACTCAGCCAATAGCTAATTTATCAGTGGCTCTTAAATAGATATATCAAAGATTAAAACTGCACATGATATTCTAATTTTGCTATCAACGTGCAGTTTTATGTTCAGTGTTATTGCGTATTTTTGAATAAAGATTCCTGCCTAAACGACTTAACTGCATTTCTCGTCTTTTGCTGTGAGCATTGAGCCTAAGAGAGTTTTCACAATGACGCATCGCTTTACACTACTAGCCGATGCAGGATTTGCAGAGCTTGGTACAACCACTATTTTTAACCCAGGTGGCTCTGTCGAAGGGGCTGTAGGTGTTCCAAAGCTTGCATTTGGAAGAGTCCCCATATAGTCAAAGGTAATTTTTGTTGACGCGCTTAAAGTATAAGATACAGATCCAGCTGTGTTTTCACTGCTGAGATTTGCACCTAGTAGAAATTTATCAGAGCTAACTCCCACATCCGCCCCTAAAGATTTCCATGTAGGGGTTCCAGGATTGGTACGATAAATAGCAACCTCTACATTGTTGGTTGTGGTATTTTTCCGAAAACTGACACTGTAGCTAAGTTTTTTGTTTTTAGCTTCGCGTTGTGCTTCTTGCAGTGCGGCTAAAACAGCGTCGTTAGCCTTATTTACCTGCTGTCGATTTACAAAGGCAATCCAACCAGGAGCTGCGATCGCTGATAAAATTCCTACCAGGAGCAGTACTACTATTAATTCAATTAGGCTAAAACCAGAATCCTTTTGGGAGTATGCAGATGTGTAGCGAAGTTTGTTCGCCAGAGATACCTGCTTTGGTGTTTCCACTACAAATTGTTTAGGAATTTTGTTTAACCTCAACAAAGCTGCGCCGTGCATACAATACCTTTGATTGATTAGCTAGAGGTTATTTTGTCAATAAAAATCCGTGTCCTTGCACCCGAACGCTCGAACTTGGAAAGTAAGTTTTTGTGTTAGGAGTGTAAGCTAAGTTATTATTTTGCAGACGAGCAAGTGCATTGCCTCTGATATACACCTGTGCTAACACTTCACTGGCATCGACACAGGCAAAAAATCCACTTGTTTGACTGCCTACAAGGTTGGTGCTAGAACAAGGTGCAGTGGTGCTAGGTGCAGTAGTGCTAACGTAATCAATCAAAGTCTCCACACGTTGTGTATAACTGGCTGATGCAGTCTGCCATTGATTCATTCTGTCTTTGAGCGTAGCACCGCTCTTATTTAGTGGTGGTGGATTAAATCCAGCATCACTTGCACTTCCTACTGCATTCCTATTAGCTGCACTCACTGGGCCTTGAAGTTGAAACCTGCCAATTCGTGCTTCTTGAGACCAGGTAGAGTTGGCCTGATTTGGATTTGTGATTAAATAGTACGCTACCAATGAATAAGCAAAGCCATCATCATTTTGAGCATCGGTGGCATCACTGGTAGCGTTTATCTTAACACTATTAGCTTTTAACTCACGTTTCCAAAAAACAAGTATTGGTGTACAAACGCTCGGACTGCTGCCAGTAGTAGGGCTACAATTAGGAGCGGATTTTACTGGTGGTATTTGGTCTTTAATGCCTGAAGTACTAACAGTAGTAGTAGTGTTTCTGGTAACACCCTCAGCATCATAGATGTAAACGGCTTGCTCTAAGTCACGAGCAATATAATCTAGTGCTGCTTGAATTTCTTGCTCGGAAGTTGCTTTGGCTTGTTCTTTGCGATCGCCATCTAGAATATTAATCATAAAGGCCATTAAAGGCGTTATGATTAACACTGCCATTACCATAGCTACCAGCAGCTCAATCAGGGTAAAGCCGCTATTTGTCTTATTTATTCCAGAGCGTTTTAATTGAATACTCAGGATAAATTTCAGTGAATTTATCATGCTGCGGTTTCCCTTTTGTTGACAGATATTTAAGAATAGACTTCTTGCATAAATATTTATTTGCCTCACACAGAGGCGCAGAGAAAGATTCTAAAATTGAAAGTTTTGCAAGAAGTCTAATTAAAATTCAATTGCAACCACCTGTGTAGCGAGCGCAAAGGTCGCTGTATTTAGGCACAGTGTCGTTGATATCTGTTGTTATTTCCACTAAAGGTGCTTTGCGCTGACCAACACCTCCGGTGAAAGTAGCTTGTGTTGTCTTAGTTGTGGAAGTGTTCTTCAGTAGAGTAGTGGTTTCTTTGAAAGCATCAGCTCTGTAAACCCGCACACCTAAAGCATATCCACTAGTAGCAGTACTACTAGCTAAGTTGTAGCGAAAACCCTGTACAATCATGTCTGTAACACTGGTGTTTTCGCAGCCACCACTACTATCAAAATCAACGCAGTACAAAGATGTTCCCGTTGGGACTGTGCAGTTAGAGTTTGCTGTTGCACAAGTTAGAGTTCCCGTAGCTGTGGGAGCGGCGTATGCAGTTAGGGTATCAGTTCCCGTAGAGGTGGGGGCAGCAATTTTCTTAGTCTTCACCGCATCAATGTATGATTTGGCGGCTTGTGTGGCTAATTCTATCCGTTTGGATTGTACACGGGTTGCTACTGAAAGGGAAAGAACTGGTGCGATCGCTACTAGCAAGATGGCAACTACAAGTATCGCTACCAAAGACTCAATAATAGTGAAACCCCCTTCGCTATGTCGTAGGTAAGACAGATGTATCTTCCCTATTTCTGTTGTCTGTAACCTTTGTTTCTCAGCTTGTTTCCTTATCAACATGGCAATTTACCCAATATTTACAGCATTTATAGCGAGTCAGATGGTATTGATGATGCAGATGGACAGTCACTTGGGCGATATTCGTCTGGAACTGCCTTTGTTGTGTAAGTTACTGTCGTCACTGTTGTTGTAGGGATACCTGTCTGGTTGCTAGCTTCACCAGCACAGAGTAATGTTTTCACCCACGTATCATCTCGTCCAACCTCCCTAAAGAACTCATTGGGACGACCTGTTGGGGGCGCGGTAAATCTTTGAGCAAAAAGGTCTGGTTGCTCTGACAACAGACCTACATCAAACCCCCACTTTCTATTTGGTGCTGCGTAGAAAGGTAAAAGACCACTAACGTTTCGAGTTGGGTAAGTGTCTAATGAGTAGTCAAAAAGGCTGAGATTATAGTCCTTAGAAGCAGTAGCACTGGATTGTCTGTTTGTAAAAATGGGTGCAATTGGCGCGGTGGAAAAGCTACTCCGCTTTAATTGAATAAAGCTACCGCTAATTTTGGCTGTTCTGCTATCCCAATTTTCTAAAAACCGCACAAAGTTTTGCAAACCTGATGACACTTCATCTGTTCTACCGGGACTATTTCCTACTACAAAGGTGGCATTGAATATAGTGTTAGTTGCCCGTTGTAGCCAAGTAGATTTAAAGTCATCCCCTGCGGCTACATCGACTGCATCCGTTCTCAAGTTATCGGGATTATTATTTGCATCATGAATTTGCAAGACTGGTACTAAGAGCGGTTGACCATCTAAATCAGGGTCAGTATCAGCGTCAGACCCATCAATGGGAGGGAAGTAGAACAGTGGTTTGTCATTTGCATATCTTACTTGGTCTATGTCTGCTGGGTTAGTTGTGCTATTTGTGGTTCTAAACCAGAAGGCGCGGGCGTTACTGTCTGTTAAACCGTAATTAGTGCCATAAGTGCATCCATTGCTGATATAAACAATACCAGTAATATCCAATGGGCAACCTACACCCATAGGTTTGTACAAACTAGGATTGCCTAAAAGAACGCTTGCAGGATTGCTTATAACCAGGTTGTTGCTATTGTCACGAGCAAATGCAACTCGACGGGGATAAAGGCGGTCTGTAGCGAGAGTATTTTGCAGGGACAAATAAGTTGTACTTGTATCACCTGACCCTAATCGCTCTCTGATTTTCTTGCTACCAGTAGTAGCAGTTCCGTATGCGGTAGTATTCCACCAACTTGCATCAATACTAGTAGTGCCGCTTGGAGCCGCAGCAAGTATAGCTTGGCCCAACTGATACGTCTTGATGTCTCTTTCAGTCAGCGGTACAGTACTACCTAATACTGTGTAATTCTGTGAAGTGGTACTTAAAGCACCATCCCCGTTTATATCAAACCCAACAGACCAATCTCCAGGGCCGCATTCTGAAACTACTATCTTACGGCACATTTCCATGACATATAAGGGTTGACCAGGAACCCGGCGCTGAATTGGAGTTACTCCATTTACTAAGTAAGAGCCTAGAGAATTGCCTGAAGCGTCTGTTCTAGGATTACCGTCACTTGTCCAAAAAGAACTGGGAGAATAACTGTTTTCCCAAAAACCATTTTTCAGACGTTTTAGTCTTCTAGAATCTAAAGTGTCTAAGAAAGTGGACAAAGGTGTAGGACGGGGACTTAAGCTATCCTCTACAGTAATGCCAGTATTATTGTTCAAATCGTAGTCTGCGAATCTCCGCACACCATCTACGAAACTGCCAGAAAGCAAGGTCATTGAATCGGCAATAATCGTTGCTGGTCTCCAAAGATCGCCCCCAGTAGCAGGACAGCCTGTTCTTCCTGCACGACAGGCAAAGTCAGTATTGGGAGTACTGCGATTATAAAAATTGACAGTTGGCTCTATTTCTGTAAATTCCTCAATTTGTGTAGTGGCAGTTGTACTTGTACGATGCAAGTTGAAGTCGCCCTTGATATATGCGGGCAAATTTGTTACCAAAATTAAACCTTTTTCTTTAGCATTGTAGGTATTAGCACTAGTTCTTGCTAAAGTTCCGCCATTAATCAGACGAATGCCGTTTGGGCGACGAGTGGGGTCTAGCCGAAAATCAGTTGGGCTGAGTAACTCTGATTGGCTGCTTGTATCACTTGCATCAAGCAAAGCATCATCCCTAGTAGCGTAAAGAATGCCACTGTAAGGCAATAAATATTCGTTAGCTGTTATTGCTGTGGTGGCTATACCACTACTAGAACTTAAATCAATGTCTGTAACCCGAATTTCTGAGGGTTGACGCTGTTCTAGTTCTAAGTTGTATGTGGTTGGTGAGCCTGATGTACTTAGCTGCTTCACTTCTCTAGCATCAAGGAAAGCTGCTTCTTTGATTGCACCGTGTTTAGGCTGGTCAGTAGGAGTAGCAACGAAACCATTTGGAGTACTAAAAATTGAAATAGCACAAAGCGCTGTATCAATTGCTGAATAATCAGCTAGCTGCAAACCAGTACTAGGTACTGTGGTACCAGTTCCAATTTTTGCTAGAGCATCTTGTAAAGGTTTATTAACCCAACGCCCGTTGGGGAATTTCAAGTTGCCTTGTAGTTGTAGACGAGTTTTGTTAGTTGTAAAGGAGGTTCTTCCAGGAAAGTTGTAAACAACACCATTATTTGATCGACCATCGGTGGTATCTACACCATATCCACCATTTTGATTAACTTTGTTTTTAGCTGTAGTTTCATTTGAGGGATCGTAGTAGCTGCTTACACAAGCGATTGGTTCTTGGTCAGTGCCATAGTCTACTTTGTAGTGATAAACAGCTGTGGCTCGCATGAGTAGATCGCCTGAGCGAGTATTTCCAGGGCTTGACATAGGCATGGTGTCAGGCCAGACAACTGTATTATCAGTTGAAGAAGGAGCTGGTAAAAATGAACGAGCACTTCGTGGGTAAAACGGGCCATCTACTAGGTTTAAACTACCAGAACCATCTACATAAATACCTGCGCCAGTAACAATCCGCACACCACCCACGTTGTCTAAATCGTTTACGGGATTTGCTGCGGCATTTTCTTCCCAAAAGCCATTACGGTCAAACAGACCTAAGTCAGCAACTGCCTGTATTTGAGTGTTACGCCATCTTGCTGATGCTTGTGTAGGTCTAGTCCAGTTAATTCCAGTACCAATTGGCTGTTCACCCTCTGAACCTACATATTTTCCGTCTTTTAGCCACAGAGCAGGGAGGTTATTACCGACAAAAACGCGATCGCCTAATTTGGTTTGAACCCCTTCTGTCTTCTGTAAATTTGGCTCTGTAGCTTCTAGCTTAGATGTATTTAAAGAGATAGTTGTTGCACCAGTAAACTGGTTACTGGAGTTTAGTGGTTCCCTCCAACCTGCCTGAGGTTCTAAAGTAGCAGTAATAGCAGTGTATCCAGTTGTTGCGCCTACTCCTGTGGCATCTGTTATTTCTGCAAAGGGTACTCGACGGGTACGATTTCGCAGATAAATTTCTATTTCGTCGTAGAGGATATTTTTGGCTGTGGTAGCATCATCAGTACTTTGTACTTTGGCTTCGACGTTGGTTTTCACATCTGCTGGATAACTACTTGCAGTAACAGCCGTTTTAAGGGCGCTACCAGTAGCTGCACTGTTACATGTTGTACATAAACCGATCGCAGTAGTTTTCATTGCAGCAATGCGTTGATTGTATGCCGCATCGTTGAATCCGATACTACTACCAGCATCTGCATCTGTAGATTTGTGAGTGCTGTTAATGGTAGCAGTGTTAATCCCGTTCCCAAAACCGTTGTACAGGTCAACGGTTACACCTTGAGTGTCAGTTTGAGAAAGGCTACCATTTCCGACATTTCCCCCAACACTAATCTGCCCGTTTTCTTGATTGTAAAAACAGGATGTTTTGCTGCTAACTTGCCGGAAAGTTATATTACCGCCACTATTAATAGCTCCTACTAGCAAGTTGCCATTGGTGTGAACTCTTCCATTTAAAAGTAACTCTGTATTACCAACGATTACTTCTAGGTCATTTTCAAAGAAAACGGCGTTATTTGCTAGGGGAACACGACTGCGGTCTTGCTGAAACTCTAGTGCTACAACGCTTTTGTTTCCTTTATAAGTTTCATATTGTGTATTATCTAGAGCACCTAAGTTAGTAATTGGTACGTTAACGGTGTAAACAAAGAAGCTTTTACCCAGATTGCCACTATTTAACTTATACCAACTGGAATTACCCACCAAGCTAGAAAAACCAGATGCATTACACTGCTGGTTTGACGAATCGTTATCCATTGGTGGGGTTCTAGCATCTAAAGCTTTTCTTTCACGAGTAAACTCCCCTGCACTATTTCTAGGTGGTGTACGGAAGAATATTCCATAAAGAGTAAAGGTGTCTTTTTTACCGTTATTATCTGTGTCAACGGCATATTTCCAAGCTGTTTTTAATGTTTCGTCTTCATTTACAAAGTCGTCGCTTGGGTCGGCTGGAGTCCCGTTATTGTTTATGTCACCGCTTCCAGTTTGTAAACCTGAAATACCGTTAATTTCTAAAGCCAACTTCAGGCGAGTCTCATCACCAAGCCTATATTTGTCTTTTTTAATAGCATCATATAAAGCATTATCAGAGGGAATTCCTCGTGGTAGTGTTGGGTCTTCAATTAGAGTATCTAACTTAGCTCTAGCACGATCAATGGCTGGAGTAGCAGCGTTAAGTACAGCTTCATTTACCCGGACATTACTAGCATTTTTGGAGCGTTCAAAAGACCGAAATAGAATTGCGGTTGTTAACAGCACGACAACTAAAGTTACCATCGCCACTGTTGGTAAAATAAAGCCAGCATTCACTGAACCGCGTCTTCTTCGAGTGCCGGAAATAGTCCGTAATAGCCAAATGATTTGTTTGTTAATTGCAGATAAAAACTGCTTGCTAATTTGGTTGAAGTTTTTTTGAATTGCCTTGGCTAGCTGACGTTTTCGAGACATAGCTGCTTCCTTGTCAAGTGGATTGTAGCGGATTTTCTAATTTTTTTACATCTCCAAGAATGCCTGTAAAGTATTTCTACAGGCAACGCATGAGATTATATTTATCTAACTACTGCGTCTGTTTTTACTAACTTTGAAATAAAGTAGCTATAACAAAAAACAATTTATTTAAAGTTATATCATTGATGAATTGTTGATTTTATCCGGTAAACACTGATTTTTTCAGAATTATTTAATTCAAGTCTGATAACGAAAAAGAGCATAACTTCACAGTAAAATTGCGGTAATGTATTTTATTTGAAGGCAAATTTATGAAGATGTTGTTAGGAGAGTAAGCTTATAATACCCATCCTTTAAAGGAAAAATATCAGGTGGATGCAAAATAATCAGATGTTCAGCCAAAATTCCCAACTTCTTAGAGAAGTCGGGAATTTTGTTGTTTACATTGCCTTTATTAAGAGGTCATTTATAAAGTGAAAAAGGGCGGTTAGAAACCGCGTTTACACGAGGTTTTACCCACCTCCGTTGGTTAGCTATGTGGCAATCTGTGGAACTGACACTTTCACCAGCATTTTTTTGCTAAAAGACAGACCTGTTTCATTTTTATCAATGATAATCGTGTCTCCAGAGATAAAAGTATTCTCCAATAACTTAGTAGCGAGGGGGTTTTCTACTTCTCGCTGAATTGCCCGTTTGAGTGGGCGGGCACCGTAAACTGGGTCATAGCCTGATTCGACAAGGTGATCGCAGGCTGACTGGGATATCTCAAAGAAGATTTTTTGCTCACGGAGGAGATTTTCTACCCGCTTGAGTTGAATGCGAATGATATGCCGCATTTCCGTGCGACTGAGGGCATGGAAGAGAATGATGTCATCGACGCGGTTGAGAAATTCGGGGCGGAAATGCGATCGCAACGCTTCCATTACCCTGACTCGCATCGTTTCATACTTGGAATCATCACCAGATATATCCAATATATGTTCGCTACCAATGTTACTTGTCATCACAATGACGGTGTTGCGAAAATCTACCGTCCTTCCCTGAGAGTCAGTAATTCTCCCATCATCTAACACCTGCAATAAAATATTAAACACATCGGGGTGCGCTTTTTCTACTTCATCCAGCAACACCACCGAATAAGGACGGCGGCGAACCGCTTCGGAAAGTTGACCGCCTTCTTCATATCCCACATATCCTGGAGGCGCTCCTACCAACCGAGAAACTGAGTGTTTTTCCATATACTCAGACATATCTAAGCGCACCAATGCATCATCAGAATCAAAGAGAAACTGAGCTAAAGCACGGGCGAGTTCGGTTTTGCCCACACCAGTGGGGCCCATGAACAAAAATGAGCCAATGGGACGAGAGGGATCTTTCATCCCCGCACGAGCACGACGAATTGCGGCTGATACTGCTTCTACAGCCTCTTCTTGCCCTATGACCCGTTCATGTAAATGACTTTCTAGTTGCAGCAATTTTTGCCGTTCCGATTCCAACAGGCGATTGACGGGAATTCCTGTCCACTTTGCGACTATTTCCGCAATATCGGCTTCGGTAACTTGTTCTCGCAACAACGTGGAACCTTGGTTTTGAATTTCTAAAAGGTTCGCTTCTTTAGCTTCGCGCTCATGTTGCACTCCCTCCAATTTGCCATACTTCAGTTGGGCAGCTTTATTTAGGTCATAAGCACGTTCCGCCTGTTCAATTTGCACTCGCAGCGCATCTTCTTCTTTCTTTAAAGCGCTTATCGCCTCCAATATCTGCTTTTCACCTTGCCATTGCTCATTAAATATTTGCTGTTTTTCCGTTAAATTGGCGATTTCTTGTTCAATGCGCTCCAAACGTTCTTTCGTTTGGGGAGTACCCTTTTCTTCACCAGCTAATGACAGTTTTTCCATTTCTAGCTGCATGAGGCGGCGATCAATGGTTTCCAATTCGGCTGGTTTGGAGGTAATCTCCATTTTCAACTGTGCTGCTGCTTCATCTACCAAATCAATGGCTTTATCTGGTAAGAAGCGATCGCTAATATAACGTGCTGACAAAGTTGCTGCTGCTACCAATGCCGAATCAGAAATTTTGACGTTGTGATGCACTTCATAACGTTCTTTCAATCCCCGCAGAATGGAAATAGTATTTTCCACCGTTGGCTGATCGACAAATACTTGCTGAAAGCGGCGTTCTAAGGCAGCATCTTTCTCAATGTGTTTGCGGAACTCGTCTAGGGTAGTTGCGCCAATGCAACGCAGTTCTCCCCGCGCCAGCATTGGTTTGAGCAAGTTTCCCGCATCCATTGCCCCTTGTTGATTGGAACCTGTGCCGACTACGGTGTGTAATTCGTCAATAAATAGGACAATTTGACCGTTAGATTCGGTAACTTCCCGGAGAACAGATTTCAGACGGTCTTCAAATTCACCCCGGTATTTTGCCCCAGCAATTAAACTGCCCATATCTAAAGAGATGAGTTGGCGGTTTTTCAGAGATTCGGGAACGTCGCCATTGACCATTCGCTGTGCCAAAGCTTCTGCGATCGCAGTTTTACCTACTCCAGGTTCACCAATTAAGACCGGGTTATTTTTGCTACGACGAGACAATACTTGAATTACCCGCCGAATTTCGTCATCCCGCCCAATTACCGGGTCGAGTTTTCCAGCTTTTGCCTGTTCTGTCAAATCTCTACCAAATTTTTGTAAGGCTTCATAGCGGGATTCTGGGCTTTGATCTGTCACCTTTTGGCTACCGCGAACGGCTTTGATCGTAGCTTCTAGTTTAGCTGCATCCGCACTAAAGCCTTTGAGGATCTTTCGTCCAACGCGATCGTCTTCAGCAAAGGCCAAAAGTATGTGTTCCACGGAAATGTAGGAGTCTTTCATCCTAGCTCTAGCTTCCTCAGCTCGGTCTAGTAAAATATCTAAATTGCGGCTAAGGTAAAGCTGATCGCTTTTACCAACTTTGGGCTGACGTTGGGTAAAGGCTTCTAGCTGCTGTTGCAAGCGGATTGGATCGACCTCAGATCGAGCCAGGATACGTATTGCTAGACTTGTGGGTTCTTCTAGCAGGGCAATAATTAAATGTTCAACATCTAGTTGCTGTTGTTGATAAGCACGGACTATATCCTGAGATTTAACAATTGCTTCCCAGGCTTTATCAGTAAATTTATTTGGATCTGTAGGTTGCATCTTTAGAATTTTGGAATTTTGATTTTTAGTTTAGGGGGTTGGGGATTATTAAAGGGAGTAGGGAGTGGGGAGTGGTTGTAACCCTACTCCTGAGTACCCAGATAATTATCCAAACATTCTGGGCGTATATCCGCGTGTATCTCCGGTGGCAATTTTAGATTGGTAATTGGTGATAGTTTAATCCATTACCTATTTTCTAATTTAAAACGAAAACACTGTTATGAGTGGACTTTGCCGGATGATGCTATTGGAGTAATAGCTATTAGTGTTGCTCATCAACGACAGTCTTGGGGTAATACTAATAGGATTTACGTAGAGGAGATGCTCTAACCCGCCTAAAAAGCCAAAAGTCTCGCGTATCTGGGTTTACCGACACGAGACACCAGTGTGGGAGAAGAATCAATTTTCCCGCATCTAGTTCAACTTTTGTTCAACTTTTTAAGACATGAGTGGGGATTTTGCGATCGCATTCCCGACTTCTTGAATGAGTCACTTACAAAATCGCTGGATTTAGTAAGTGACTTTCTATCCTAGTACTCTGGTAAGACAACTTTACTGGGTTCGTAGTGAGCGCTTGAGCGCTCAAGTCAATGACTAAAGTCCTGACTACGAACTTATTTACCCATTAAAGTTGGTGTGGTAGATTATTGGCGGATAATTTATTTTTTTGGAAATCCCTTATAAAAATTACTGACTCACAAGTTGCTCTTGTGATTCTCGCTTCACTGCTGACCCTTGAGTTCCTAGTTGAATCAGTTCAATTTTATACCCATCTGGATCTTCCACAAAAGCAATTACTGTCGAACCATGTTTCATCGGCCCTGGTTCGCGCACAACTTTACCGCCCTGATTGCGGATTTCGTCACAGGTAGCGTAAATATCATCAACGCCAAGGGCAATGTGACCGTAAGCATTACCTAATTCGTACTTTTCTACACCCCAGTTATAAGTTAGCTCGATTACTGCCTCGTCGCTTTCATCACCATAGCCAACAAAAGCCAGGGTAAATTCTCCCCCTGGATAATCTTTTCGACGGAGTAATTTCATTCCTAGAACTTCACAGTAGAACTTTAAGGACTCTTCAAGGTTGCCCACCCGCAGCATTGTGTGTAGTAATCGCATATTGACCTTTTCTCTGTAATTGATTTAGTGTTATTCTCTGCCAATATTTTACCTAGCCCAAAGTCTCAAGGTAGAAATGCCATCACAGAAAGAATTAAAAGGTAAAGGACAGCATAAACATTCCTTTACCCATTCTTGGCATTGATGCCCATCCATATAAATAATGGAAATCTTCTTTAATCTCAGCCAACAAAGTCTCTTAAACGCCTATGCTAGCGATTGGGTTAGGCAGCTGGACTGTATGCGTAACACACTCTAACAAAGGATAAAATACAGATGAGTAAATTTCTAGATACTGCCATTGAGGCGATCGCAGCCCGTGAAATTCTTGATTCACGCGGGAGACCGACAATTGAAGCCGAAGTACATTTAGCCAACGGTGTTGTAGGACTGGCGCAGGTTCCTAGTGGTGCCTCGACTGGCACTTTTGAGGCTCATGAACTGCGTGATGGCGATAAAAGCCGTTATGGGGGCAAAGGTGTACTCAAAGCAGTACAAAACGTCAGAGAAGCACTTGCGCCAAAATTGTTAGGCTTGGATGCCCTGAACCAAGAATTGCTAGACCGGACAATGATCGCTATAGATGGTTCTGCTAACAAATCCAATTTGGGAGCTAATGCGATTTTGGGGGTTTCCTTAGCAGCCGCTAAAGCTGGTGCTGAGTCTCTAGACATTCCTCTGTATCGCTATTTGGGTGGCCCTTTAGCAAATTTGCTACCAGTGCCGTTGATGAACGTGATTAATGGTGGTGCACACGCATCAAATAACGTGGACTTTCAAGAGTTTATGATTGTCCCAATTGGCGCAACTTCCTTCCGGGAAGCGTTGCGCTGGGGTGCAGAGGTGTTTGCTACCCTCAGTCAAGTGTTAGATGAAAAGGGTTTGCTTACTGGTGTCGGCGATGAAGGCGGCTTTGCCCCTAACCTAGAGTCTAATCAGGTAGCTTTGGAATTGCTAGTTGCTGCCATTAAAAAAGCTGGTTACAAGCCAGGCGAAGAAGTAGCTTTGGCTTTGGATGTGGCGGCTAGTGAGTTTTACAAGAATGGTCAGTATGTTTACGATGGTAAACCTCACGCCCCGGCTGAGTTTATTGATTATTTAGGACAACTAGTTGACCAATACCCAATTGTGTCAATTGAGGATGGCTTACACGAGGAAGATTGGCAAAGTTGGCAATTGCTGACCCAGAAGTTAGGTTCGCGGGTGCAATTGGTAGGGGATGACTTGTTTGTAACTAACGCCACTCGCTTGCAAAGAGGCATCCAGGAAAAAGCCGCTAATGCCATTTTGATTAAACTTAATCAAATTGGTTCTCTCACTGAAACCTTGGAAACAATTGATTTGGCAACTCGTAACAGTATCCGTTCAGTAATTAGCCATCGTTCTGGTGAAACAGAAGACACAACGATCGCTGATTTAGCCGTAGCAACCCGTGCCGGTCAAATCAAAACAGGTTCCCTCTGTCGCAGCGAACGCGTAGCAAAATATAATCGCTTGCTGCGAATTGAAGATGAACTAGGCGATCGCGCCGTTTATGCTGGTGCTGTGGGGTTAGGGCCAAAGTAGGGAATAGGGAATAGGTTACAGGTTACAGGTATTTTCTGTCCCCTGTACCCTTTCCCCTAATCAAGGATAAAACCCCAACTTGGGCAACCCCAAAGTTTCATCCCAGCCCATCATCAGGTTTAGACACTGAATCGCTTGACCCGCCTGTCCTTTAATTAGATTGTCAATTGCTGACATGACAATTACGCGACCTGTGCGCGGGTCAACTTCTACACCGATATAACAAAGATTGCTGCCGTTAGCCCACTTAGTTTGAGGGTAAATGCCGCTACCGCATACTCTTACCCAAGGAGAGTTGCGGTAGAAGGCTGAGAAAATTGTGATTAAGTCATCTCGCACTAGACCGGGATCGCTCATTTTGGCATACACGGTTGCCAAAATCCCGCGTACCATTGGGACAAGGTGCGGTGTAAATTGGATCATGAGTTCGTGACCAGCTAAGTCACTACAAATTTGCTCAATTTCTGGGGTATGACGGTGACGACCGACGTTGAAAGCTGCGATGGAGTTATCTGCTTCAGCTAGTAATAAGTTGGTTTGAGCTTGCCGTCCACTGCTAGATGTGCCAGACTTGGCATCGATAATAGCTGTTTCTGGTATGATTAAGCCTTGCTTTAAGAGTGGTGAAAGTGCAAGGAGACTGGCAGTCGGATAGGAACCAGGACAGCCAATGAGTTGAGCTTCGGCAATGCGATCGCGATAAAGTTCTGGTAATCCATAAACTGCTGTAGCTGCAATTGTGCGATCGCTTCTCTCAATGCCATACCAATTTGTATAAGTGGTCAAATCACTAAACCGATAATCTGCACTTAAATCTAGTACTTTACATCCTTTTTCCAACAGTTTGGGCGCGATTTGGCAAGCCAGACCATTTGGTAAAGACAGGAAAACTACTTCACAGCGATGAGCAATTATTTCTGGTTCTACCGCCTCTATTGGCAGATTAGCTGCATGAGCCAGATGTGGGTAGAGATCCCCGAAAGATTTCCCAATACTGCTCTCACCGCCTAAATAAACCAGTTCGACTTCTGGATGATCCATCAGTAGTCGTACTAACTGTACTCCGCCATAGCCCGACGCGCCAACAATCCCAACGGGTACGCGTCTAAATTTGCCCATGATCTGAAATCCTTATCCCATGAATAGTTAATTCGTTCTCAGCTATCAACAATATCAGCGACTAGACGCACAACGTACAAAACATCCGAAAGGGGGAGATGAGGGAGTAAATTCTTTCTCATCTTCCTCACTCTTTACTGTCACTGCACTTTATGCCCGCTTTTAATAGCAAAATTTTTGCTCCGTTATCAAATCATTGCTAGTCTACTTCTCTGCCTTATAAAGGAGCTACAATCTAAAAGAAGAAATTGTTAAAAAAATTTACGTTGGTAGCTGGAAATCTTTCTGTGTCACAGCCTAATACTACCCAAGCTTTTAAATTTGATTCCATTGATGCCGCCTTAGCAGACCTAAAAGCTGGTCGTGTGATTGTAGTGGTAGATGATGAAAATAGAGAAAATGAAGGCGATTTGATTTGTGCTGCCCAATTTGCCACACCCGACACGATTAATTTCATGGCGGTGGAAGCTAGAGGACTGATTTGTTTGGCAATGACAGGCGATCGCCTAGACGAGCTAGACTTACCCTTAATGGTAAGTAATATTACAGATACTAACCAAACTGCCTTCACTGTCAGTATTGATGCCGGGCCAGAATTAGGTGTCACCACAGGCATCTCAGCAGAAGACCGCGCCCGAACTATCCAGGTTACTCTCAACCCAGCCACAAAACCTACCGATTTGCGTCGTCCTGGTCATATTTTTCCCATTCGGGCTAAGGCTGGAGGCGTCCTCAAACGCGCAGGACATACGGAAGCGGCTGTGGATTTATCTCGACTAGCAGGGCTATACCCAGCCGGGGTAATTTGCGAAATTCAAAACCCTGACGGTTCAATGGCGCGGTTGCAGCAGTTAGTTGAATATGCTAAACGCCACAATTTAAAAATTATTAGTATTGCGGATTTAATTAGTTATCGCCTCCAGCACGATCGCTTGGTATATCGTGAGGTGATTACTAAGCTGCCTAGTCAATTCGGTCAGTTTGAAATTTACGCCTATCGCCATACCCTGGATAATACAGAACACGTTGCCATTGTCAAGGGCGATCCAGCTAACTTCAAAGATGAACCTGTGATGGTGCGGATGCACTCAGAATGCTTAACGGGTGATGCTTTGGGTTCTTTGCGCTGTGACTGTCGGATGCAGTTACAAGCTGCACTGAAAATGATTGAGGCTGCTGGTCAAGGTGTAGTTGTATACCTGCGCCAAGAAGGGCGGGGAATAGGCTTGATTAACAAGCTGAAAGCCTACTCGTTGCAGGATATGGGACTGGATACAGTGGAAGCTAATGAGCGTTTGGGATTTCCTGCTGACTTGCGAGACTACGGCATGGGGGCACAAATGCTCATGGACTTGGGCATCAAAAAGATTCGTTTGATTACAAATAATCCTCGCAAAATTGCTGGAGTCAAGGGTTATGGATTGGAAGTAGTTGATCGCTTGCCATTGTTAATTGAGGCAACCGACTACAATTCCTATTATCTGGCGACAAAGGCGAAAAAGCTGGGTCACATGCTGTTACAGACTTATCTGGTAACAGTAGCAATCCATTGGCAAGATGACCCGGAAGCTGTGACGGAACGTTATGAACGCTTAGAGAAACTGCGACACTTAGCCAGAAGTAATGATTTATTGTTGCAGGAAGAAGCGCGTCCCCTAGCGATAGCTATATTTGACGAGCCATCATTGACTGTACACTTGGGTTTTGATCAGCCAAAAGTTGCTAGCTGTGATTGGTATAGCCAAAGTGGTCATCCTTATATACAGGCTATCTTCCAAATTTTGGATGAACTCGCAACTTTGCCATACATCCAGAAAATAGAATTTCTGATTTCTTCTGGTTGCGATCCTTTGAGTAATTTACAAGTTCAACTGGATCGGCAGACATTTGTGGATGGTACACTGCCTTCATCGATTAGCGATCGCTTGGAGACACAGCAAATTTACAGCTTTAGCAAATAGCCACGCATCAGGTCATGTTTTTTGTTGCTTATGGCATTGACTCAATCAATGCCCTTAACATTTTGTTGACCAAACCAATTCTGGTGTGGTGAAAGCCTGAGCCACATCTTCATCTAAGACCACAACTTTTAATTGTTGGGACTACAAAGAAAATCAATGAGAGGAATCAAAATTATTGTTGAAAAACATAATGACGGTTACGTAGCATATCCCTTGGGTATCAAGTTCACGTAACAAGGAAACTGTAACTATATCAATGTAGGTGTTCTTAGCATGAGGCATTTACCCTTACTATACTTGTTGTAGAAGTAAGGTTCTAAGAAGACAATGCAAATTAAACTATCTAATATCTACGTACTTCCGTTGGCAAGTATGATTGCTCTTATTGGAGTGCTACTTATAAAGATTCCTATAGCTCAATCTTCTGATTTTCACCCAGTAAATTCTGCACTTAATAACCCAGCAGCTTCTGATGAGGTTATTGACAGACAGGTTTTGGAGGAAGGGCAAGTCCTGATCGTTCAGACAAGAAGCAAGGGAGTCGAAGTTATAGCTGGGGCTAAAGTCGTAACCACGACGAAAAACTACATTGTTACCATACAAGATGAAAATGGTGAAGTTATCAGAGTCCTTGCACGTTTGGGCGGAGGATCTGATCTCATTGCTACGGCTGTTATGTCGAAGGCTGAAGCTCTTCAATTATTAGAATCAGGTGGGGTGATTGTGGAAAATTCTAAAGACTAAGCTGTTCCACATTTAAATTGCATATACTGGACGGGCAAGATGCCCATCCCACAAGAGTTGTATTTAATTCGATTATGCAAATTAGATGTTTTTTAGCTTAGTACCGCAAAGCAGAAGTCAAAATTCCAAATGAATAAAACACTTACGCTGTATTCATTTTTAATTTTTAATTTTTAATTTTTAATTCCGCCTTGCGGTACTAGTCCCTAGCCCCCAATCCCCAATTAATAATGAGTTGCCGATTTGCGATGATGTACGGCTGTGACGCCATCAGTATCTAACAATTTGCCACTCTCGACAGTCGCATAAACCAGCCAGTGGTCGCCAGATTCCATCCGGTTTTGTACAGAACATTCGAGATATGCTAAAGCATCCGTAAGTATGGGAGAACCGCTTTCTGTTTCTTGAGCGGCAACATCAGCAAATCGGTCTTGTCCTGGGCCAAAAGGTTTAAGGAAATGCTTCATCAATCCCAAGTGATTCCCTTCTTTAAGGATATTGAGGACAAATTTATTTCCTGTATGTGTCAATGTTTCCACTGCTCGGTCTTTGGCTACGGCGATGGTTAAACCAGGTGGACTAAAGCTGGCTTGAGATACCCAAGAAGCTAACATAGCACTGGAGCGATCACCTTCTTTTGCTGTGAGAACGCAAAGAGAACCCACAATCCTACCAACTGCTTGTTCTACAGTTGTTGCAGGTTGACTAGGCGATCGCACTTTTCTAGCTTTCTTCAATGCTTGGGCAAAGTCGGTTCCGGCTTCTTCACATAATTGTAAGGTGGCATCGTTGGGTTTGAATTTTACGCGGATGGTGTCAAAACCAAAGCGATAGCCAGCATCTTTCAATTTACCTTCAATTAAATCAACCGCTTCCCCACTCCAGCCAAAGGAACCAAAAGCACCAGCGAGTTTATTATTAGTCGCGGTGGATAGCACAATCCCTAAAGCTGTTTGCACAGGTGTCGGTGCATGACCACCGAGGGTAGGAGAACCGATGATGAAACCACCAGCTTTTTCCACGGCCGCCCGGATTTCTTCTGGTTCAGTAAATTCGCAGTTAATCGATTCTACGGCAACGCCAGCTTTTGTAATGCCACGAGCGATCGCTTGGGCTAATGTGGCTGTATTTCCGTAAGCTGATGCATAAATCAATGCCACTGTCAAGTCAGCAGAAGTTTGCTGTTGACTCCACTCCCGATAAGCTTTAGTCAGTTCGATTAAGCCATAGCGCACCAAAGGCCCATGTCCAGTGGCATACATTCTCACGGGAAAATCTGCTAGTTTATCCAGTGCTGTTTCAACTTGACGCGCATGGGGAGCCATGAGGCAATCAAAATAATAGCGCCGATCCTCGTTATATACTTCCCAGCCTTCATCAAATACCTGATCTCCGCAAACATGCGCCCCAAATAACTTATCTGAGTACAAAACTTCTGTTTGCGGATCGTAGGTGCAAAGTTGATCTGCATAGCGGGGGTTGGGGGTGGGAATAAATTGTAAATTATGCCCGTTTCCTAAATCTAGGGTTTCATCACCCCGCATGACAAGAATTTGCAAATCTAGATTTTCCAGCGCACTACGTAAATTTATCGCCCCTGGGTTAGAACACACAAAGGTGATCTGCGGGGCAATTTCCAACAAAGCTTTTAAAGTTGCAGCGCGGTTAGGATTTACGTGTCCCAAAATTACATAATCTAAATCTTCGAGATGGAAACGTTGTTGCAAAGCTTCTAAATAAATTTGTGTAAACGTTTCCCCTGGAGGATCGATAATGGCGGTTTTGTCGCTTTCGATTAAATAAGAATTAGCAGTTGTACCCTTAGCAAGAGCATATTCAATTTCAAATCTGAGCCTTGACCAACTGCGCGATCGCAGTATTCTTGTATCTGTCGCTATTGGATAAACTTGAACATCACGAGGTTTATTTTGTGACATAAAATCTAACTTTATTTTAAGTATGTTTTCATAAATTCATCGCTGAATCGAACCGTTGCAATAGGCTAGGGAAGTCAGTCAACTTAACGTTAAATCGGCGGTTAGAAACCGCGTCTACACAGGCAAAACCCACCTCCGTGGGTTTCAAATCCTCAATTTTTCCTTAGTCCCCGGAGGCGGACTTCTCTGCGAGACGCTACGCGAACGTTTGTGTAGCCACGAATTCTATTCGCCCTGGCTCTAAGTTGACTACTCTAATCTAATAATGATTACCGACTTTGCGGTGATGAACAGCAGTTAAAGCATCGGGTTTAGAAACTCGTCCGGCGTAGACTGTGCTGTATACTGCCCAGTGATCGCCGCAATCCATTCTACTGACGACTTCGCACTCCATGTAAGCAAGAGCGTCGTTGAGGATAGGTGCACCATTTTCGGCTGCTTGGGTTCTTACACCTTCAAAACGATCTGCACCAGGGGCGAACCGTTTCAAAAAGTGCTTCATAAGTGGTTGAAAATTACCTTCTTCTAAAACGTTGAGAACAAAGCGATCGCCTACTTGCATGAGTGATTCAATCGCCCGATCTTTGGCTACTGCAATGGAGAATCCTAAGGGTTTAAAACTAGCTTGACTCACCCAAGAGGCTAGCATGGCACTGGAAACATCGCCTTTTTTGGCAGTAATAATATACAGTCCACCGCTAAGTCTACCTAATGCTTTATCTAAGTCAGCACTAAGAGATTTCATGGCTTTGATACTGCGATCGCGTGTTACCCATTGAGCTAAGTCTGTACCCGCTTCTTCACACAGCTTGTAAGTATTTTCCGTCGGCGTTTCTTTAATCCGAATCGCTGGAAAAACTGTTGTCAAACCCAAATTACGAAATTTACTCAGCAAAGGATCTATCGGCTCATCATCGCCACCGCCAGTTTCAAACACACCGATAGCTTGTTTTTCTTTGGCAGATCCTAAAACTGTGCTCAGGGCAGATTGAATACTCGCAGCACCAGAAGCCGGAGGCAGACCAACAATTAGTCCAGCACAGCGACTCACTAGTTCCCGCAGTTCTTGTAAATCGACTTCAGATCCCAAATCGACAATTTCTACGGCGACACCGGTTTTACCGATACCGTTGGCAATTGCTTGCGCGAGGCGATCGCTATATCCGTATTCGGAAACGTAAAATATCCCAATTACTGTTTCTGCTTTGGTTTGTGTTTGGCTCCAAGTGCGGTAACGTCCAACTAATTCCTCAACATTGTGAGATAATAATGGCCCGTGTCCTGTGGCAATCATACCGATGGTTTTCAGTTCTGCCATCCGCTTCAGGGCAGACAAAACTGACCGGGCATTCGGCCCCATTAAGCAATCGTAGTAGTAATGAAAGTCTTCTTCGATTGCTGCCAAGTTCTCATCAAAGGTGCTATCTGAGCAATAGTGCAACCCAAAGGCATCGCAGGTGTAAAGAATTTTAGTTTTGTGGTCAAAGCTGAAAATGGTATCTGGCCAATGTAAATTTGGGGCAATCACGAATTCAAATTCATGACCATTGCCCAAATCTAAGCGATCGCCATTTTTCACAATCCGCCGTTTAAATGGCTGATGTACGAAATCCTCAAGAAACTGAATCGCCACCTTAGAGCCGACAACGGTAATTTCTGGAGCCATAAGCAGTAAATCTTTAACTAAACCGCTATGGTCTGGCTCGGTATGGCTGATAATTAAATAATCAATATCTGTTGGGTTGATTAGTCCGGTCAGCGTATCGAAGTATAGTTGACGAAACTTTTCGTGGGAGGTATCAACTAAGGCAGTCTGCTCCCCACGGATGAGAAACGAGTTATAAGTAGTACCGTTTTGCAGACCAAACTCAATATCGAAGCGATCGCGATCCCAGTCCAAAGAGCGAATAGCCGTCGTCTCTTGAGCAATTTCCACAGTCTGTATGGTGAGTCGTTTTTCAGTTTTTTCGGTGAGCGCTACCATAACTCCCCTCCTTAACACAATGAGTATTTGTTCCTCTTATTTTATTGTTACACGGCTTGAATGTTAATTTTTATTAAAAAACCTATAGCTGACTTAAAAAAATAAAAGTGTGAAACCACAGAGGTACAGAGAAGCCAGTGCGCCCTTGCGGTTCCCCGACTTGAGGCAACTGGCGCGACACAGAGAAGAAATTTGGCTAGCGCTGGAAATTGGGAATTCCCGGCTGCATTGGGCATTGTTTCTAGGCGAGACGCTTTACTCAGCTTGGGATACTGACTATCTTTCTGAGCCTGTTATACAGCAGTTGGCTGAATGTCAAACCCTGAATGCTTTATTAAAGAAAATTTTTCCACCTGATTGGCAATGTGATTCTCTCACAAACACTCTGCCCCCCTGCCCTCTTCTCCTCGCCTCCGTAGTTCCTAGCCAAACTGCTATTTGGCAAAATTATCCCAAAATTCGCGTTATTACTTTAGACCAAGTACCACTAAAAGGTGTGTATCCCACATTAGGAATTGACCGCGCTTTAGCTTTGTGGGGTGCTGGGAAAATGTGGGGTTTTCCAATGTTAGTGATTGATGCTGGGACAGCGCTGACTTTTACAGCTGCGGATGCTAATGAGTTTCTAGTTGGAGGCGCAATTTTGCCGGGATTAGGTTTACAATTTGCAACTCTCGGTCAAGAAACAGGGCAATTACCATTTGTAGAAACACAAAAATTTGCGTCTCTACCACCACGTTTTGCTCTTAATACTACAGAAGCTATTCAAAGTGGAGTAATTTACACGCTATTAGCTGGAATCAAAGATTTTATTGAGGCGTGGCAGGATTTATTTCCTTATGGAAAGTTTGCAATTAAAGGTGGCGATCGCACTTTATTACTAAATTATCTACAAGCCTTATATCCTGATGTAGTAGAATCTTTGATTGTGGAACGAAATTTAATTTTTTGGGGAATGTCAGAAATATTTTAAAATTATTTATAAAACTATTTTAGGAATAATACAGCTAAGATTTCCGAGTTATTCTGACCAATTTTAGTCTTATTAATAACAGTGTAAATACTTCTTTTCTGAATGTAAGTTGCTGTGATTGATAAAATTGTAATTATTAAAAAGGATATAATGTAGTTAGGAGTAATGCTTGGTTTAATCTGCAACAATAATTGTTTAAAATACAGGAATAAAATATGCCATAAATATATCCATAAGGTTGAAGTACTAATAAATACTATAATTTTAATAATGGGGTTTTCTTGATTATTTAAATTATATTTGGTACATAATATATCAACTACGCTAAACGCAAGCATTGACATAAAAATACCATAAGATAAATAGTAAAATTTTGGTGGATATTTAAAACTTTGCGTTAATGGAATTACTCCTTGTCTATTGTATAAATAAACAGCTACTATCAAAAATGATGTTAAGAAAACTCCAGCAACAACCAATATTGATTTTCGCTTCATCGTTGGCAAAGCAATACCTAAACCAAATAAACATCCATAAGAAATAGTGTAAAAAACATAATTTTTTATCAAACTGGAGAAGAATAGATTATTAATTAAATTGATTTTAGTAAATATTTGTAACAAAATCTCATAAAAAACATAAATGAATATTAACACTGCAAAAAAATGATTTTTACTTCGGCAAGACTTATATAAGTTAAGGATTAAAGTTGAAATAAATGCCATAAGAATAAAGACGCGAATTATCCAGACATAACCTATACCATCCAATAATAAAAAACTATTAATAATATCTTTTTTAAGAGAAAAAGGATAATTTTTACCTAGTAAGTAAAAAGCAACATAAATAGAAACAAAGTAAAAACTTAGAAACAACCATACAGGAGCAATAAGTCTGGGAATTCTCTTATACAAGTAAGTGAGTAAAGAGGAGTTTTTATTGTAACTAGAACAGTAAAAGAGTGAGCCAGAAACGATAACCATTAAGGGAACATCAAAATTCCTGATATCAAAAAAGATGTTTTGAGGAATTACATGAGCAAGAATAATGGAAAAAATACCTAAAGTTTTTAAAATATCAAATCTAATATCTCTTGCCATAGTTTTTATTCTCTGCTAGCTCTTTTTGTTTTTTATTGGCTTAATGATTCTACTAATTTTACGCAATGCATTTAGCCAATATTTATTGCTAACGATCACTATTAAACTTAATATACTCTTATTTGATGTATCTACTGAATTTAGAGAAGAACGCCTTCGCGCAGCGTCTCGTCAGAGAAGGACGCAAAGAGAAGAAAGAAGAAAGAGATATAGCGGTTCTCGTTGACGTGAGGTACACCCGTAGGGGCACGGCATGCCGTGCCCCTACACCTTGCGATTTAACGTTGTACCGCATCTGAATGGGAACCGCTATATATAATTTTCACAAATGATTTAGGACTGCTATATAGGACTCATATTTTATTTTTTAAATAAACGTAGTGGCGTGTCAAGGCTAAAATAGTTCATTAGATGTAGATGTAGATGTAGGTTGGGTTGAGCAACGCGAAACCCAACAGTGATCGGAGTGTTGGGTTTCGTTCCTCAACCAAACCTACAATTTTTTTTGCAACATTTTAGTCTTGACACGCTACTACACATACTTAGATTTTTTCAGAAATCAAATCGGATTCCTATAGAGAAACTCCAAAAACAAATTATCCAATTTCTGGACTCGACATACTTGTTTTACTTCTTCTGCTCCCCAACATTAAGAGCAATTGGTTATTTTTTATTTGGAAGTCCCTATAAAATCTCGAATCTCGATCGCTACAACCCCAGCACAAGATTCTGGTAAGTCATTTCCAGCATGAGCAATCATTTTCAACTCAACTTTAGGCGTGAGTTGAGAATAAACTCGACTCTTGGCTAAAGCATCTGGTGTATCTTGACCACCCTGTAAAATAAAAACTGGGACTTCTATCATATAAAGCCGCTTTTGCACTAATTCCGCCTCAATTTCTGCTTGTCGCCGTTTGAAAAGTAACTGACAAGCTATGGGATAACGCAACAAATCCTGACGTAACTGCAAGTCCTGTGCAATTTTTTCATGCCAACCCAGGATTTTAGTTAAGGGAATTAGCGATCGCAACAATTTAACTACTAGTGCTGGATAATTCAATAATCGCCGCATCTTTTGGCAATGTTCTTCTTGTCCTGTTATCTCTACACCCTCTGGTGCTAGTAGTATCACACCATCAACTTTCTCTGGATACTTCAAAGCATAACTAGCAGCAATCCAGCCCCCAAGAGAATGCCCTACTAAATATACTTTTTCTAGCTTGACAGCTTGCAAAAACTCAGCTAAACACTCTACTTGTAAATCTATCGAATGGTGGATATTAGGATTCTCTGATTCCCCAAACCCTAATAAATCAGGTGCAAAGCAATGAAATTCTTCTGCAAGGGATTCCATAACAGATAACCATTGACTGCTTTCATTCCAAGCACCATGTAAAAAAATTATAGGAGTTTTTTCACCGACTTCACGCCAGAATAGTAGCCCTTGAGAGAGCTTTCTCCGGGAGTTACGGAATAGTATATCCATTTTAATTTAGTAGTTAACTTTTAGCACCATAATAAATAGTCATTAATCATTAGTCATTAGCATCTGACAAATAACTAATGACTAATGAAAAAATATTGTTATGCCAATGTTGTCAAGCCATTCAAGTAGTCTTGTAACTGCCGATTATGGTCGTGAGACATCTGTCCTGAAGGTAGGAAATTAGGAAAGAAAGCTTGGATTTCCATGACTTCCAAAGTATCCTGAATTTCCATTGTCCCATGCACCTCAGCTTCAACCACAATACAAATTGAATGAATTCTGGGATCGCGGTCTGGTGCAGAGTAAACTCCTACTAAACGGTTAATTTTCAACAATTCTAGCCCGGTTTCCTCCAGCAATTCCCGGCGGACTGTATTAGGAATATCTTCTCCCCAATCTACTATCCCTCCAGGCAATGCCCAAAGACCATCGTCACGCCGCCGGATCAGTACTATCCGGCCATCGGGTAAAATTGGGATGATACTAGTGCCAGTAATGGGATGACGAAAGATGATACCCAGTACTGCTTGTCCAAGACGCCATAAGCTACGTGTGGACTGGACAGCTGCCGGAAAAAAAGCAATAACGTTCAATCTTCAAAATTTCTGTGTTGTATTCTATAGTTCTCTACCACTTACATAGACTCAACTAATAAAATTTTTGTTGAGTTTTGTTTTATACAAAAATGTTTGTGGTTTGAGATTTTATTCCCACGATTTACGTAGAATATTACTAATTCTAACATCAAGTTTCAATAGAAGCACCGTGTTTATATATACATTAATTTTTTAAAATTCAAAAACTTTTTAGTTAAAAACTAAAATTAGTTTTGCCCAAACCAGCTATCACGAATAGTTTCATAGCACATATTCAAAAAAATAATGTGACTAATAAGTTAGAATCCAGAATTCAGAATTCAGAAGATAAAATTAAGCCGGGTTTGAAACTGCCACCTAATTCTTGATAGTATTGATTGGTTTGTTCCAACAACAACAATTAGTTAGGTAATTTATATCTATTTGGCAGATTGGAATTTAAGAAAAAGTATTTTTCGTCTACCTGACGGAGATAATGTAGAATTTTGATTGACAGAACAAGGTTGAATGCGGTAGACTAGTACACTGTTTAAAGTGTATTGATTGCTGCACTAGGCTACAAGTATATCAATAACATTGGTAGCTAATATTGCCTACGTGATGCCTAGTTGCTACTCTTTTGTTGTTTATTTAATGAGGTGAACATGGCCAAGCGCCGTAACCCGAAAAAAGAAAAGGCGCTACGGAACCAGGCGTATGCCAGAAAGTTTCGTAAACGAACTACGACAGGAAGAATGCAGAGAAGGTTCCAACAAAGACCACCGAAGAGTGAAGAAGAAGAAGGCGCAGCAACAGCAGCTGACACTGACTAAGCTCTCTGCTTAAAGCCTTTTTATTTAGATTATTTATCTTTTAGGGCGTACAAATGTACGCCTTTATTTATTATTGGGCATCGGGCATTGGACAGTGGACAGTGGACAACTAACTGTCAACTCCCTCATCCCCCTCATCTCCCTCACTCCACCTATTGAGCAATTTGAGCGCGGGCGGCTATGAGTGCTTTGCTCACTTGTACAAAGCCAGTACCACCGTAACTGTTGCGGGCAGCAACAACTTGACGAGGGGATATCGCCTCATAAATATCTGCTGCAAATGCCGGATGTAGTTGTTGCCACTCTTCCAATTGCAAATCTTTTAGGAGTTTACCTGCGGCAATACTAGTTTTTACAACTTTACCCACAAGGTTGTAGGCTTCTCGGAAAGGGACGCCCCGTGCTGCTAAATAATCTGCTACGTCGGTAGCATTAGAAAAATCTTCCGCCACCGCTTCTGCTAAACGCTGGGTGCGAAATTCTAAACCTTCCCTAAGCAAAATCGTCATCGCTTCTAGAGAGGCTTTGATTGTGTTGACGCTATCAAATAGACCTTCTTTATCTTCTTGTAAGTCTTTGTTATATGCCAGGGGTAGCCCTTTCATAATCACTAACATCGCTTGGAGATGACCAAATACACGTCCTGTTTTCCCCCGCACTAATTCCGGTACATCGGGGTTTTTCTTTTGGGGCATGATACTGGAACCCGTGGCACAGCTATCTTTGAGGGTGACAAAGCGAAATTCCTCAGATGACCAAAGAATGACTTCTTCTGCAAGGCGGCTGAGGTGAACCATAATCAAGCTAGCAGCACACAAGAATTCGATCGCAAAATCGCGATCGCTCACTCCATCGAGGCTATTAGCATAAATATCATCAAAATCCAAAAGTTTAGCTGTGTAGTGCCGATCGATGGGGAAAGTGGTTCCCGCTAAAGCACCACACCCCAAAGGTGAGATATTCACGCGGCGAGAAACGTCTCCTAAGCGTTCCCAGTCGCGTTGGGCCATTTGAAAGTATGCCAAGAGATGGTGAGCTAAACTCACGGGTTGGGCGCGTTGTAGGTGAGTATAGCCAGGAATCAGGGTTTCAACGTGCTTTTCGGCTATATCCAGTAAAACACCTTGAAATTCTCGCAACTCGCTTTTGATTTGTTGGATTTGGTCGCGGAGGTAGAGTCTAGTATCGGTGCCAACTTGGTCATTACGCGATCGCGCTGTATGCACCTTTTTACCCACATCGCCGACAATTTCTGTCAGTCTGCGTTCAACTGCAAAATGTACGTCTTCAGCATCGACACCAGGCTGAAATTTTCCTTGGCGGTATTCTTGGCGAATTTGTTCTAAACCTGCAACCAGTTGCTCGCCTTCTTGTTGGGAGATAATACCCGTGTGAGCAAGCATTTTGGCATGAGCTTGAGAACCAGTGAGGTCATATTCTATTAATTCAATATCAAAACCGATACTGGCATTAAAACGAGCGATCGCCGGATGTAACGCTGATTCAAACCTCTGGCTCCAAGTTTCTTTTTTGGTCATAAATTATCAGGGAGGGGCATCAATTTTGGATTTTAGATTTTGGATTAATCTAAAATCCAAAATCTAAAATTACTTTAACCGTAGCTAGTTAGATTCCGAATGATATAGCCAATGACTAAACCAATCAACAATGCCCACACTTGACCTGTTTGTATAAAGTGGTTCCAAGATTTTTGAATCTGACCCATCAGGTCTGGGTCAGTAATTGTTTGTGCTAGGGCTGTCCAATTTACAGGCAAATGCCAAAGGAACTGAGATATCAAATCGCTGTAGTGGCTCATATTTGGTGCTTAAGAAGTTAGGGCTGGCAAATTTCAGATCAGTTCATTTTTTACATGAACTACTGATATTTACTGAAATTCTGGATATAACTTCAATGTCTTAACTCAAGATGTAGCCGATGCCAACCGCAATTTCTCGGCAGTCCGCAAAATTTGCCCCGCCAAAACTGCTGCGCCAAAACCATTATCGATATTTACTACGCCTACTCCCGCAGCACAAGAGTTAAGCATTGTCAATAAAGGCGCTAAACCACCAAAACTTGCGCCATAACCGATACTGGTGGGTACGGCAATCACAGGACAACTCGCTAAACCAGCGACAACGCTGGGTAAAGCGCCTTCCATCCCTGCTACGACAATCAACACCGATGCTGACTCAATTAGGTGGCGATTACTCAATAAGCGGTGAATTCCAGCAACGCCGACATCCCAGAGGCGTTTGACGTGGAAACCAGAAAGTTCAGCAGTTACGGCGGCTTCTTCAGCAACAGGTAAATCGGCAGTACCAGCAGAAAGAATACCGATTTCACCCCAGAATTGTGGTTCGATGGTAGAAGGAGCGATCGCACAAATTCGCGCCGATTCGTAATATCGCAAACCACTAACTTTTGATTGCAGTACTGTATAAACTGCTGGTTCAATGCGAGTTGCCATCACCACCGGATTGCGAAGGCGCATTACCTCCATAATTTGAGCAATTTGATCGGGTGTCTTACCAGGGCCCCAAATCACCTCAGGGAAACCAGTTCTTAGCTGGCGATGGTGGTCGATTTTGGCAAACTCACCCACGGATTCATAAGTTAAGTCTTTGAGTGAGTCTAATGCCGTATCTGGGGTAACTTTACCATTGGCAACCGCTTCGAGGAGCGATCGCAAAGTTTTTTCATCGGTCACGGGTTATTTGTCCTTTGTTATTTGTCATTTGTTCTTTGTGAATAACCAATGCCCAATGCCCAATGACTAATCGGTTACTTTTAGTTCGTAGAGATTCCAGAATGGGCCACCAAGAGCAGTATATTGAATTCCTTGGAAGCGATCGCGCACTGCTTGCAGATTCAACCTTTCTACTAAATGAATAAACGGCAACTGTTCTGAGGCGATGCGCTGATATTCATAATAAATTTCCTTGCGCTTGTTTTCATCTAATACTTGTGCGCCTTTAATGTAAAGGCTATCTATTTGCTTTTCCCAGTCGGAAACTTCCCAGCCAGTCATGGGTGGATCTCCTGGTTGTGGCCCTAAATTAAATGCATGGGATGCACCGGCAACTCTCCAAATATTACTAGCGCCGTGGGGTTCAGTACCGCCTCCAGCAAATCCTCCTAGATAACAATCCCAATTCTGTGTAACCTTGAGTTTTTCTAGATAAGAATTGAAGCTGAGAATTTGCAAATCTACTTGAATCCCAATATTCGCGAGATCCCGCCTAATTTGAGATGCCATATCTCCTCTAACTTTTCTTTCCGAATTCGTTAAGAGGGTAAATCTGACTCTGTTACCATCAGCATCTAAAAGCTGATTTTGGGCATTATATTTGAACCCAGATTGTAACAGTAATTTCTTAGATTTATCTGGCTCGTAATTATATACCTTTAACCCTTTTTCTGGAGGAAGAAAGTAGGGACTTTTCACATAAACAAATGAGTTTTGCAGTTCACCCAGCCCCCGGAAAGCATTCGTTTTCATTGTTTCACGGTCGAGCGCATAGGCTACAGCCTGCCTGAATTCCTTTTTATTAAACCACTTAGATTTAATTGGATCTACGAAAGGTTTACCCTGAGAATTCTTAGCTTTACTAAGATTGAAAGCAATAAAAGTCGTACTTGTATCTGGCCCGCCGTTATAAATTTTAAACTTTGCCCGTTTTTCTTCTCGCTTCAGCAAACTAAAACCTTCAGGAGCGACTTCTAAATCATCTAACTGCCCAGAGCGAAAACTAATCAACTGATTTTCAGTAGATTCAATAATTTGCCAAACAATACGCTCAATGTAAGGCTGGGGTTTACCCTGAGCATCTTTGCGCCAGTAGTATGGATTACGCCGAAATATAACTCGCTGACTGGAAACGTAACTTTCCATAATATATGGCCCGTTACCAACAATTTGTTTCGGGTCAGTGCCTGTTCCCCACATTGAGAGAAACTTAGGATTTCCATCAGATCCAGTTGTGCGAATTGCTTCCTGTAAAGCATGGGCTGGCATAATTGGGATACCACCTACATATCTTAAAAAAGGAGCAAACGGTTCCTGTATGCTGAATTCAACCCGACGCGCATCAATTTTTTTCACCTTTGGCAAAGTACCCTTATCGCCAACTTTTAGCGCATCTTTAAGAGAGGTTGGAATTTTAGGATTGAGGTAGATTTCGTTATAAGTAAAGACAATATCATCAGCAGTCATTGGCTGACCATCTGACCACTTAATTCCTTCTCGGAGGGTGATTACAATCCTCTGACCATCTTCAGAAACTTCCCACGTTTCTGCTAAGGCAGGCTCTAGTTTTGTAGTTAGGGGATTCTCATTAATTAATGAGTCATAGAGGAAGCCAAAAACGCTATATGCTGACTCATTTAGAGCATAATTAAAAGTTGAAGGCTCACTCAGAACGGCGGTAACAACTTGCGGCACTTGAGCAGCTGCACTTTTGAAATTAGCTGGGTTGCAGGCAGTAAGTATAAGTGCTGTTACTGAAGTCAAAATTATTGGCAACCAAAAATGTTTAATTGCCAGAAATATTTTTCTAAAAAATTTCATACTTTCAAATCTATTTCCATCCTAATCAGTCTTCAATACCTTTATCAGGGGCTAAAACAAAAGTTACTCTGAAGCAACTAGTAAGACGACAGCATAAGCACATATACCTTCTTCGCGTCCAACGGGGCCTAATTTTTCGTTGGTGGTAGCTTTGATGCCAATTTGATTTGGTTGTAATTCTAAAACCGCCGCTAGTTTGTCGCGCATATTCACAATATGCGGTTTTAATTTTGGACGTTCTGCTACTACCACCGAGTCAATATTTCCCACCTCCCAGCCTTGATCCCGAATCAGTTTATGCACTTGAGTTAATAGTACTAAACTATCTGCTCCCGCCCATTGGGGATCGCTAGGGGGAAAATAATGACCAATATCCCCCAAAGATAATGCCCCAAGCATGGCATCCATAATCGCGTGGGTCAGCACATCAGCGTCACTGTGTCCCAACAAACCCAGTTCATGAGGAATTTGGATTCCACCTAAAATCAAAGCGCGATCGCACACCAGTTGGTGAATATCGTAGCCGTTACCAATACGAATTTTAGTCATTTGTTATTAATCATTTGTCATTTATCAGGAGCTAGGAATTATTCTCTCCCTGCTCCTCTGCTCCCCTGCTCCCCTGCTTCCATTTTTTCAGGAGATCGGGGCGGCGATCGCAGGTTTTTTTTATTTGTTGTTCGTAACGCCATTGGGCGATCGCGGCGTGATTCCCACTGAGCAAAACATCAGGCACTTTCAAGCCGCGAAAATTGGCAGGACGAGTATATTGGGGATAGTCCAATAACCCTTCCTCAAAACTTTCTGCTGTGAGGGACTCAGTTTTGGCCACGGTTCCTGGTATTAGTCGCACTACACCATTAATCAAAGCCATTGCTGGAATTTCTCCGCCGGTCAGAATAAAATCGCCTAAAGATACTTCACGAGTTACCAAATGCAGCACCCTCTCATCTACTCCTTCGTAATGCCCGCAAATAACTACTAACTGGTCATAATTTGTCACCAATTCTTTCAAAAGAGGTTGATTGATTGTTTGACCCTGTGGACTCATCAAAATTACTTCTCTTCGGGGTAGAATTGGCAGCGACTCCACTGCGGTAAAAATAGGTTCTGGTTTCATTAGCATCCCAACGCCGCCGCCGTAGGGTTCATCATCTACCTTTCGGTGCTTGTCAGTGGTAAAGTCCCGTGGGTTCACCAAATGTACTTCGGCAATCTGTTTGGCTAAGGCTTTACCCAGCAGCCCAGAATTGAGAACAGAGTTAAAACAGTCAGGAAAAAGCGTAACTATATCAAAGCGCACAGTTATTCGTATTCGAGGACACTAATCTTAAATTTGAATGTCTAGGAAACATTACCAAGCCAAGGTCGGGTCGAGGTCGAGCAAAACTCCAGTTAAACTTTATCAATAGTATCTAAAACTACCAGACCTCTTGGATTTTAGATGGGATCAAAAGTTTTTCTAATTACTTAATTTATGTTTAAATGTTGTCACAACTACATTTAAATTAATAATCATATCAAGTTAACAACTTCCAGGATGCATCGAGCCAGCCTCAGAAAAAAGCGTAGTCTTAACTGCTCGTCCCCAGCCATAGAGTGGGAATCTAGCCCCCTAAAGACTATTTTGCCCTGTTGCAAGTGGACAGGTGAAAAACAAGGCACTGGCTTTGAGGAATGGGAACCAAACACGTTTAGACTGAGGCAACGCGAGCGTTAAGCGAGAATTTGGAGAGTAGCTGACTCAGTTCCAAACTTCAAAAAAGTGTCCTCTCAAAGAAGCAAAGCGCAAAATCATGGCTGCTTCTGAACCTTGTTAAATTCACCTGAAGTTGTTGACAGGAGAAACACAATGCCGCAATTACAAGCTAAATCGCTAGAAATGAGGACACCCCAAGCAACTAAAACCGCCGTTCTGGTTATCGGAGGCGCAGAAGATAAAGTTCACGGGCGCGAAATCCTGCGAACTTTTTTTGGACGTGCCGGTGCTAGTAAGGCTTATATTACAATTATTCCATCTGCCTCTCGCGAACCCGCTATCATCGGTGGTCGGTATATTCGCATTTTTGAAGAAATGGGTGCCCAGAAGGTAGAGATTTTAGACATCCGCGAACGGGAACAGTGTGAAGCCTCCCAGATCAAAGCATCCTTAGAAGCCTGTAGTGGGGTATTTTTGACAGGAGGAGACCAACTGCGTCTTTGTGGCGTATTGGCAGATACGCCAGCAATGGAAATTATTCGTCAACGGGTGAGGGCGGGGCAACTTACGTTAGCAGGCACTAGTGCAGGAGCGGCAGTGATGGGGCATCATATGATTGCTGGCGGCGGTAGTGGAGAGACGCCCAATCGTTCCCTAGTTGATATGGCAACAGGTTTGGGATTTATTCCTGAAGTAATTGTTGACCAACACTTTCACAACCGTAATCGCATGGGGCGACTGATTAGTGCGATATCAGCTCATCCCGATCGCTTAGGTATTGGCATTGACGAAGATACTTGTGCTGTGTTTGAACGTGATGGTTGGCTACAAGTTATGGGCAAAGGCAGTGTCACCATTGTCGATCCCACTGAGCTGACCCACACCAACGAACCCCATGTCGGTGCTAATGAACCGTTAACTGTGCATAATTTACGTCTCCATATCCTCAGCTACGGCGATCGCTTCCACTTGTACCAGCGCACTGTATTGCCTGCTGTACACCGAATCTCCAGCTGACGGGATAGAGTATCTGAGGTTACACTGAGTTGACCGCAAATTTTAGGTTTTGGATTTTGGATTTTAGATTAAAAGAGCTTTTTGGTACATGCCGCAAGCAAGTGGACAAAACCAATCTAAAAGACTCTCAATTACTCGATTTAGCTACGCTATCGTCAATCTAAAAATTAAGAGAGCTAAGTACTCTAATAGTCTCTTTTAATCCAAAATCATAAATCTAAAATCCAAAATCAGTTGACCGCACATTTATTTCTTACCGTAGAAAAATGATAAGAATACCATGTAAAAAGAAAAAACTGTTTAAAATGAACAGTTTAGCGGTCAATTACAGTAAGAAACTAGAATTTTGGTTCCGAATCTCCATCTACCTATTCCCATGAGAATCCTCAAGATCCAGACCTTACGCGGCCCAAACTATTGGAGCATTCGACGCCACAAACTGATCGTCATGCGCCTCGATTTAGAAACCCTTGCCGAGACGCCCTCGAATGAAATCCCTGGCTTTTATGAAGGATTAGTTGAGGCGCTGCCAAGTCTGGAGGGTCACTATTGTTCGCCTGGCTGTCGTGGTGGTTTTTTGATGCGAGTTAAAGAAGGCACTATGATCGGCCACATCGTGGAACATGTAGCCCTAGAACTCCAGGAATTAGCAGGTATGCATGTCGGCTTTGGTCGCACCCGCGAAACTGCCACACCCGGAATTTATCAAGTAGTGATCGAGTACCTGAATGAGGAAGCGGGACGCTACGCTGGACGAGCCGCAGTGCGGTTATGCCAGAGTATCGTTGATCGAGGCCGTTATCCTAAGGCAGAACTAGAGCAAGATATCCAAGACCTGAAAGACTTCACCCGTGATGCTTCATTAGGCCCTTCCACGGAAGCGATCGTCAAAGAAGCTGAAAAAAGAGGTATTCCCTGGATGTCTCTGGAAGCCCGCTTTTTGATTCAGCTAGGCTACGGTGTAAATCAGAAGCGGATGCAGGCCACAATGACCGACAACACCAGCATTCTGGGCGTAGAACTAGCTTGCGACAAAGAAGCCACTAAACGCATCCTCGCTGCTGCTGGTGCGCCAGTCCCCAGAGGTACAGTGATCAACTTCTTGGACGATTTGGAACAAGCCATTGAATACGTTGGCGGCTATCCCATCGTCATCAAGCCCCTCGATGGCAATCACGGACGTGGGATCACCATTGATATCAGAACTTGGGAAGAAGCTGAAGCCGGATATGAAGCTGCCAGACAGGTTTCTCGGTCAATTATTGTCGAACGCTATTATGTTGGGCGCGACCACAGGGTACTAGTAGTAAATGGCAAAGTAGTCGCAGTTGCCGAACGCGTCCCAGCTCATGTCATTGGCAACGGCAGATCCAGCATCGCCGAACTAATTGAGGAAACCAACCTTGACCCAAATCGTGGTGAAGGGCATGATAACGTCCTGACCAAGATTGAACTAGACCGCACCAGCTACCAGTTGCTAGAAAGGCAAGGCTATACCCTAAATAGCGTTCCACTAAAGGGCACTCTTTGTTATTTAAGGGCAACGGCAAACTTGAGTACAGGTGGTAGTGCCGTAGACCGTACCGATGAAATTCACCCAGAAAATCTTTGGTTGGCACAACGGGTAGTCAAGATTATCGGTTTGGATATCGCCGGACTCGATATTGTCACCACGGATATTAGCCGTCCTCTGCGGGAAGTAGATGGCGTAATTGTCGAAGTTAACGCTGCTCCCGGCTTCAGAATGCACGTTGCTCCAAGCGTGGGCATCCCCCGCAACGTCGCTGGTGCAGTCATGGATATGCTGTTTCCCAACGAGCAATCTAGCCAAATTCCGATCCTCAGCGTCACAGGTACTAATGGCAAAACTACCACTACCCGCCTACTAGCACATATTTATAAGCAGACTGGTAAAGTAGTAGGTTATACCACTACTGATGGGACATATATCGGTGATTACTTGGTTGAAGCTGGCGATAACACAGGCCCCCAAAGTGCCCACGTCATCCTCCAAGATCCCACAGTAGAAGTAGCTGTACTCGAAACAGCTCGTGGTGGCATTCTCCGTTCTGGATTAGGCTTTGAAGCCGCAAATGTGGGCGTGGTTTTGAATGTAGCCGCCGATCACTTAGGAATAGGCGATATAGACACCATTGACCAGTTAGCTAACCTCAAAAGTGTAGTAGCGGAAGCCGTATTCCCCGACGGCTATGCAGTACTCAATGCCGACGATCGCCGCGTCGCCGCTATGTCAGAAAAAACTAAGGCTAATATTGCTTACTTCACCATGAACCCCGACTCGGAATTGGTGCGAAAGCACATCCAAAAGGGTGGAGTAGCGGCAGTATATGAAAATGGCTATTTGTCAATTGTTAAAGGTGACTGGACACACCGGATAGAAAGAGCAGAAAATATACCTTTAACAATGGGCGGACGTGCGCCGTTTATGATTGCCAATGCTTTAGCTGCAAGTTTGGCAGCATTTGTGCAAAACGTCACAATTGAACAAATTCGTGCTGGTTTGAAGACTTTCCGGGCTTCAGTTAGTCAAACACCGGGACGGATGAATTTATTTAATTTAGGCAATTACCACGCTTTGGTGGACTATGCTCACAACGCAGCCAGTTACGAAGCTGTAGGTTCCTTTGTGCGGAACTGGACTACAGGACAACGGATTGGCGTAATTGGTGGGCCAGGCGATCGCCGTGACGAAGACTTTGTGACTTTGGGCAAATTAGCAGCACAAATTTTTGATTACATCATCGTCAAAGAAGACGATGACACACGCGGACGCTTAAGGGGTTCAGGCGCCCAGTTGATTATTCAAGGTATAACCGAAGTTAAGCCTGATAGCCGCTATGAATCAATTTTGGATGAAACCCAAGCGATAAATAAAGGCTTAGACATGGCTCCTGATAACAGTCTGGTGGTAATTTTACCAGAAAGCGTCACTCGGGCTATTAAGTTAATTAAGCTGCGTGGTTTAGCGAAAGAAGAGACACACCAACAAAATCCTGGCACGACTGTTATCGATTCCCAAAATGGGATCACACCTTCTTCTGTTGTAAATACCTTGCTGTAGTCAGGAATCAGGAATTAGGAAAGAGAATGACTTGTGTGCAACGCGCGTATGACTCGTTGTGACAAGCGTCTCCCTTTATGGGAAAAACTATATTCAGAAATTTCTCAATTCTTGAAAGTCCATTTTTTCGCCAGTGCATTTCTTCTGACTATTTTTATCAAAACAGAATTCAGGAGTCAGAATTTAGGATGAATTCTGTACGACTATGGATGAATAGACGGTTTTAATTGCATTCTGACCGGAGGCGGAGCGTCTCCGGCTACACTTCTGTATTCTGACTTCTTCAAGACTCTTTTTCTTGTTCCTGATTGTTTTCCTCACTGGGAGTTTTCATCTCCTCTTTAAAACCTCGTAGGGTTTTGCCCAGTGCAGTTCCCAGTTCGGGAATTTTTTTTGGGCCGAAAATTAGAATAGCGACTATGCTAATTACAGCTATTTCTGGCCATCCCAGTCCAAACATATAAATTTCCTCTAAGGCATCTGTAATTAAATATAGACATTGATGGCTCAAATCTGATGAGTTTGCCATTGATAAGTATTCGACCCTCTTACAGAAATAGGGTATAAATAAATTAAATTAAATAAACCTAGACTAAGAGAACATAACTGGATGCCTTGAGCCAGGGATTTCCAACAAATCAATTATTTAATTTTATAGGGTTGGCTGTTCGTCCCGTCCTACAATTAGTAAGTTGAGTATCTTTTATTTGGAAGTCCCCAAAGCAATGGTGAGCGCAACTAACTTCTAATTGGATTGGTAATTGGCAAACCTAACCAATCACTTAATTCCTGAGCTAGCCATTCCAGTTCCGCTTCAGATTTAATCGCACCACCAAAACTACCAAGTTGATATTTTTTTACTCCTACCCAAATATCTAATTGTGCTGGAACGGCAATTCTAGTGCCTTCAGAGTCTTTAGTAAAATGTTTTGGAATATAAACCAACTTAGTAATACTTTGCCTTGGCGATGCACGGGGACGATAAAATTTCCAAGCAAATAACTCCCAGGTTAAGGCAATTTGTTCGGGATTCAGGCGTAAGCAGATGCGTCCAAATAAATGAAAGAAAAGTTTATACACCATCATAAAGCCAGCACCCCAAAAAGGAAGTGAGAACAAGGCAAATGGGATGTTGACAGGAAAAGGCGCCGAAAGTACGCCAATTGTCCAAAATAGGATAAATGAATTCCAGACGATCGCAAATAAACCTGTGAATACTATTGATGGATCAAAACCAGCTGGTGGAACGATAATTTCTAGAGAATCTCCATTTTTGTTTAGTTGAATCTTACTCCCATCTGGTTTGCCAACAAATAAAGTAGGTAAGTTTGTCGTCGGTTGTGGTTTCTCCAAAGCTGCGATCGCTTGTTCAGCAGAACTCAAACGCTGTTCTAAACTGGGTTCAATCATCCACTTTAACCAATTGCTAAAGCTGGGACTCAAATTAGCTACTTGCTCAAACTGAATGCGAAGATCCTTTTGAGGTAAATCGGCTGGGTGATTGCCCGTAACTAAATAAATTAAAGTTGCACCTAAACTATAAAGGTCTGATGCGGCAACAGTGCGTCCGCCAAATTGCTCTGGTGGCATATAGCCATAAGTTCCTACCACAGTTCTTGTCCCGGTTTCGGCAGCCAGGACTGTCTGCACTGAGCCAAAATCTACTAGATAAACTTGACCGATACTATTACCAGAGCGATCGCCCAATAAAATATTGCTAGGCTTAATATCACGGTGAATCACAGGCGGATACAGCCCATGTAGGTAAACGAGAATCTCTAAAAGTGCTTTGGCTATTTGTTTGACTTCAGCTTCCGTAAAAGTCCGCCCAGTCTGTAAGCATTGCTCTAAAGTTTGTGCAGGGATATAAGTTTGTACTAGAGCAAATCCTTTGATGGTTGGTAAATTTACCTCAAAATAGTTTAAATAGCCAGGAATTGAGGGATGTGCTAGGTTTTTTAAAGTTTCGGCTTCTCGCTCAAACAGCTTGAGTGAATCCCATTCAAAGTCACTACCAAAAGAGAGTAACTTGATGACAACTAATTCCTGAGTTTGCAAATCACGAGCTAATAGCGTCCGCCGCCCTGCTTTTTTTCCTAATAGCTGCTGAACTTCATAGCGTAGACGCCCAGCGTCTTGTCCTCGGACATCGCTTAATATTTCGCCAATCATTATGTTTTCTTATAATGCTACGGTTGAAAAGTTTTTATAGCTTATTGCTTTTCAATTTGGCAAATCGATATCTTTAGTATAATTGCGTAATTCTATGCCCTCCCAACTTTGGCCCTATATTACCCCTGGTATTCCTGATGAATTGTTTGAACATTTGCCAGGAATTCCCCTGAGTCAGCGAGAAGTCCGACTGCTATTAATTTCCCAACTGCGGCTAAAATCAGATTCCGTGTTATGGGATATTGGGGCAGGGACGGGTACAATTCCGGTAGAGGTGGGGCTATTGTGTCCAAAGGGACAAATTATTGCTATAGAAAGGGATGAAGAAGTAGCTAATCTGATCAAGCGTAACTGCGATCGCTTTGATGTGAAAAATGTCGAAGTTGTTGAAGGTAGCGCCCCAGAATGTTTACATGACCTTAAAGTTACCCCTCACCGCGTTTGTATCGAGGGAGGACGCCCCATTCAAGAAATTCTGCAAGCAGCTTGGCATTATTTGCCGCCATCCGGTCGGGTTGTAGCCACAGCTGCTAATCTAGAAAGTCTGTATGCTATTTCTCAAAGCTTTTCCTTGTTAAGGGCTAGAAATATCGAAGTCGTCCAGTCTGCGGTTAACCGCCTAGAAACGCGCGGCTTTTCTCAAACCTTTACCGCCGTTGATCCCATTTTTATCCTCAGTGGTGAGAAACTAGACTAAATCCAAAAGATTTTAGATTTTAGATTTTAGATTTTAGATTGGGGATTTAGGTGATATGTCATCAGAAACAAAGCCACAATTACCAATCCCTAATCTCGAATACCTAATCTCTAATCCAAAATCCAAAATCCAAAATCCAAAATACTTCTATGCCTTGGTCTCGGATTATTAGTGGAATTGTTGCGATCGCTCTTGCTCTTTCCGCAACCCTTTTGGGGGGTTGGTACTTTACCATCATCTTTGCGGTCATCATCTTTTTGGGTCAACAGGAATATTTTAATTTGGTGCGAGCCAGAGGCATAGCTCCTGCCGCAAAAACCACTATGGCTGTCAGCCTAGTTTTACTAGTAATTTGTACCATTGATGGCAGTTTAGCTGACGCTGTGATGCCCTTAGCTGGCACACTTATTTGTTTTTACCTGCTTTTTCAGCCCAAATTTGCCACGATCGCTGATGTTTCCGCTTCTATTATGGGGCTATTTTATGTAGGTTATTTACCGAGTTACTGGGTGCGATTGCGAGCAATTGATAGTGCTGCTTTTAGCAATCTCCCTTTCGGAGGATACTGGCCCGCAACCTGGACAGATTTCTGGGAAAAGGCAAATTCCGCTTCTTTATCACAAGGTTTTACAGCAACACTGCTGACTTTTTTGTGTATTTGGGCAGCTGATATTGGTGCCTACACCATTGGTAAATTCTTTGGGAAAACCCGTCTGTCTGATATTAGCCCGAAAAAAACTGTAGAAGGTGCTGTCTTTGGCATTACTTCAAGTATTGCCGTAGCTATAGCAGGAGCCTATTATCTCCACTTGCCCAGATCCCCCTTTACTGGTCTAGCATTAGGTTTACTGATTGGCATTGCTAGTCTTTTAGGGGATCTAACTGAATCTCTACTCAAGCGGGATGCTGGAGTCAAAGATTCTGGACAGTTAATCCCCGGTCACGGTGGTATTTTAGACCGTACCGACAGTTATATTTTCACAGCTCCTTTGGTTTACTATTTCGTGACATTGCTGTTACCACTGCTATAAGCATTGGGTATTGGACATCCCTTCCCTGCAAGATGCTACGCGTAGCTTGCTTCCACGAAGTGGTACGGCTCCGCTCAGGGCAAGTGGGCATGGGGCATGATTATTTTCCTCTCCCCCATCTTCCTCATCCCTACTCCCCGCTCCCTACTCTTGTTTCAAGAGACGCCATATCATTTAAAATAAGCTATTAGTATTTTTATTCCGTCATCATCAAGGGTTAACGTTAATCCGCCCACGACACACCAGCTTACCTGGGATCAACGTTAGTTCTTGGATATCGACATCTGAGCCAAGATCAAAATTGTACTCATGATTGTCCTTTAATATATCTTCCTGGTCGGGCTTGATAAGGGTATGTGTCACTTGCAACTCATGCCCACTGCGTAACTGTAAGCCTAGACAAATCTCTAGAGGTGTTGTTTCACTGTTGGTTACTCTCATACCTCGCAGTATAATTTGGTTGTTCCCAAGAAGAATTTCTTGCCAATTAACTGGTTGTGACTGTGGGTAATATGTTGGTAAAACCTTAACCAGTAGATCGCTCAAAGCAGTCGATAATAAGTCAGATGAGAGAGAAGCATTGAGATCCTTCTGGTCTACAATCAAATCGCCAACCACTGGTACTGTTTCTAATAGTCGGAGGGGTTTTCCTTTGAGTAGCGAACCGATGTTTATCCGAATATTTTCTGCTATTAATTGAATTTGTGTAATGAGGAGGCCCTGATAAACTGCATGATTAGCAAAAATAGATACCGAGGGGATGCGCCCAGAGAGAAGTTGGCGATCGCTCGCTTTGATCTCCACTTCTAACTCAGATATTTCGCTCACTTGCGCTCTCAACCAGAGCTTTACTGCTGTTGTGAGCACCTGCGTAATTATGCGGATTTTATTTGCATTTGTTGTTTGGGAATTTTGCTCTGGCATTTAACCAATCTGTGTATGAGTATTTGCTCAATAACTGAACAGAAATTAAACAAGCCTTAAATGTAACATTTATACCTACTCGCTACAAAATGCAAATATCATTTAATTGTTAACAGTAAATAAGCAATTTCCACATGGAGGTACGGTTACAAAAAATTCTTGCTCAATGGGGTATTGCCTCACGTCGTGAAGCCGAAGAAATGATTAGGCACTCACGGGTGCGGATCAATGGGGTATTGGCCCATTTAGGTCAAAAGGTTGATCCCCAAAAAGATGCGATCGCAATTGATGGTAAACCCGTATCCGAAAAGCAGCGTCCGGCTTTAATATATCTATTGCTGCACAAACCAATGGGCGTAGTTTCGACTTGCTACGACCCTTACGGCAGACCAACAGTCCTGGATCTACTACCGAAAGAATTACGAGAGGGTTCAGGTATTCACCCAGTGGGGCGTCTAGATGCAGACTCTACAGGAGCATTAATCCTGACCAATGACGGAAATCTGACATTTGGACTAACCCATCCCCGCCACAGTATTTCCAAGACATATCATGTTTTGGTCAAAGGACATCCTCCAGAAGCAGTTCTACAAATGTGGCGTCAGGGTGTGATGTTGGAGGGAAAAAAAACCAGGACTGCGAAGGTACACCTTATAGAACGTCGTACCGAGCAAAGCTTGTTAGAAATAGTGTTGCAGGAGGGAAGAAATCGTCAAATTCGCCGTATAGCTCAACAGTTAGGATATCCAGTAATCCAACTACATCGGACTGCGATCGGCACAATTCAATTACAAACTCTAAAAGCACCCTTTTTGTCAGAAGGTAAATATCGTTCCCTCAAAGATCATGAGATTCACTTTTTGCAAGAGCAAATAACGCAACCTAATTATTGATTCAGTGGAGTTAAGGAGTGTCAGTAGGCATGAAATGGCTAAGAAAGAAGAATAATCACCAGCCATCACTTTCATTAGAGCAACAACGAGCCGAAAAGTTGGCAGAAATGGGTGCTCAACTTTGGGCATTGCGGCAAGAACAGGGTTTATCTCTAGAGCAAGTGGTTGTACTAACCAGGGTTCCCCGGCGATTATTGCAGGCGATCGAAGAAGGTAATTTAAACGATCTGCCAGAACCAGTTTATATTCAGGGTTTAATCAGGCAATTTGCCGATGCACTAGGCTTGAATGGAGTAGAATTTTCTGGCACTTTTCCGATCAGTTCTGCACAAGTGAACTCCAAGGGTATGGGGAATACTTCAGCCCTTGATCAACTACGTCCAATTCATCTTTACTTTCTTTACATATTGCTAATTGTATGCTCTGTAAATGGCTTATCTCAGTTATTAAATAACGCGGTACTACAAGCAAGTAATAGCCCAAATCAGCCATATCCAAAACAAAAGTCCATTGTTAAACCAGAACTAACCCAACCAAAAGAATCACTAGAAATACAGCCTGTCAGTGATACCCTTAGCGGCGGACAACAGGCACAGGCTGTACAAATTGGTGTAACTTTGAAAGCCTCATCCTGGATTCGCGTCATAGCCGATGGTAGAACCGAGTTTGAGGGTATTCTTCCAGAGGGAACTCACCGGATTTGGAAAGCTCAACAGCAACTGACAGTGAAAACTGATAATGCTGGTGGTGTTTTGATGAGTGTCAATCAGGAGAAAGCGAAGGAAATGGGAGAGCCGGGGAAAGAGGAAGAAGTTAGGATTGCTGCCAAACCTAAGTTTTGAAATATGGGGCATGGGGCATGGGACGAAGGAACAAGGAGAATCACCATGCCCAATGCCCCATGCCCCATGCCCCATATTTCAAAACTTAGGTTTGGCAGCAATCCTAACTTCTTCCTCTTTCCCCGGCTCTCCCATTTCCTTCGCTTTCTCCTGATTGACACTCATCAAAACACCACCAGCATTATCAGTTTTCACTGTCAGTTGCTGTTGAGCTTTCCAAATCCGGTGAGTTCCCTCTGGAAGAATACCCTCAAACTCGGTTCTACCATCGGCTATGACGCGAATCCAGGATGAGGCTTTCAAAGTTACACCAATTTGTACAGCCTGTGCCTGTTGTCCGCCGCTAAGGGTATCAC